>WNFY01003655.1_pt1 | contig 57106 bp, 57 predicted proteins | sample 5400091 | NCBI WGS metagenome assembly WNFY01 (sample SAMN13153364, study PRJNA577476) | soil metagenome | isolation source: 60 cm soil or saprolite under grassland replicate 1 | place: USA:California | collected 2016-06-15
TACTGGTTTATACCTGGAACCCAAGTTTTTACCATGCTGTGAAGACTACTGTGCGCTGCGAGCTCGAGCCTCGCGATGTTCATGGCCTTCAGCACCGCGGACCACAACGCGTCGGTACCGGCACGCTGGTTAAGATTCGCCAGCAAGGCTTCGCCGGCAATCTTGAAGCCGCAACCGGACACAGCCGCGGCTGGGTGCGTGTCCTCGGCTGGATGCAGGCGTTCGTGGAAAGAGGCGAGACGATCGAGACTCGAACCTAGCCCATGTGGCTCGGACACTCCTCTCCGGCGCCTTTGATTTTTGCTCTTGAGAGCGCCAGAGCCTGCGAGTGAGGCTTGTTCGGGCAACCACTCGCTTATTCTCCGAATCTCCTGTTTACCGCCGGGCATGACAACGGTTTATTCTCCCACCATCGGAGGTCTTCACATGCAACGTGGATTCGGCGTCGAAATCCCGCAAACCCTCGATGAACTCTGTGATCCTCGGCGCATCGCGCTGGTGGTCTATGACATGCAAGTTGGCATCCTTCACCAGATCGCCCAAAGCAAACAGCTCATTGCGCGCGTATCTCAAGTTTTAAACGCCGCCCGCGAAGCCGGCGTGCGTATCTTCTTCACTCGTCACATGTCTCTCCCCAACGAAGTTTCCGGCATCACGCAATTGCGCACACGGATGGCATGGCAAAGGGTCGCGGATGTCGCCAAAGTGAAATCCAGTTTCCCGGCTGGCTCGCCGCAATTCCAACTTGTGCCCGAATTGACGCCCCTTGCAAGTGAAGCTGTCCTCGACAAAATAACGATGTCCGCTTTTGTCGGCACTCCGCTGGATATCGCACTGCGCGACTGCAGCATCTCCGTTTTTGCTATCGTCGGCGTTGCCATGGAGGTTGGGATCGAGCCTACCGTCAGGCATGCCGCCGATCTCGGATACATCCCCGTGGTGGTCGCCGACGCCTGCGGCGCTGGCAATCAGGAAGCTGCTGAACGGTCAGTTGCAAGTCTCAAATACGCAGGAGAAGCAGTCTTCACCGACACCGATTCGCTGTGTACTGCGCTCGCCAAGTCTAAGCGCGCAGTTGCCTGATCGAGTTAGCCGCCGCTAGTAAACCTGACCCAATAAACCAAAACTCATTGTTCGAACATACAAATTTATTGTTTCATCAAGAAAAAGGAGGACGCACGTGAAAATCATCGCTTATGACCGTTTTAAGCCAGACGTTACCATGCAAACCATCCAGCCGCTGCTCCAGCGTGAGGTCGCCAATGTGGCGTCTCTGGAAGGCCGGCATCGTGCGTGAAAATTATGCGCGTGCCGACGAGCCCGGTGTCATCATTGTCTTTGAACTCGATAGCGTGGACGAAGCCAAACGCTACGTCGCCGACTTCCCCATGACCAAAGCCGGCTACCTCGAATGGTTCTACATCCCTCTGCAGGCCCCGTTGCCGATCGAGAGCCTGATGGATAAATTCGTTGACGTCAACGAACCATACGACCGGACTAAGAAAGCAGCGTAATTTGAGGGACGATTCGGTGCCGAACCGTCCCTTCTCCTGCCACTTTGTCTTACTGTTTGCTCGGGGCCTTTTCCTCAGTTTTCGGGGAAGCGGTTGCTGGAGCCGCGGCTTTGGGCTTCCAGAATTCCGGATCTGTCTTCACCCATTCGTCTCGCGGATAACTCATCTTAGGTGCGAACTGGAAGAGATTTGTCTGAGTGAACTCAACTGCAGATGACTCCAGTTCCCCCAACTTCTTCATGCCATCCTCGCCCATCGCAGCCACGAAGTCCTTTTCACGTCCGAACCCCGTGTCGATCTCTGTTGCCGACTTCATGGGTACAAACACAACGTAGGTTACGTCTTCCTGGCCATAGGCCGCCTGATACATAGCCCAATGGGAATCGGGTACTTTTTCGTATGCCGCCTTCACCAACTTCACGGCCTCGTTCCATTCCTGGCGATGTCCCGGACGCACCCGGTAGAGCGAAATTTCGAAATATCGCATGTGGGCGATATCAACCGGAGCCCGTAGGCTTTGCTCTTCGTTATAGACCAGTACGCTGCCATCCGAGTCGCTCAACAGCTCGCCATCGTTGACTGAAGCACGGTCAAGTGCAGCCGCCAGCGTCGCATTTTTCTGGGTTGCCACGCTGTCCTTCTCCCACGCCTCAAACGAATCGTAACCAACCAGAAACAACGCGCGGGGTTTGCCTGACAAAGAATTTACCGTCAGATAATGCGTCGGCCACTTGGCGCGGGCGAAGGCCTGCACAAACGCGCTTTCGGCTTTCTCGTGCGGCGCGCCGCCTTTACCCGGTTTCAAGAATTCGCGAAACACCACCAGCACCTTGGGCGGGGGCATTACGCCATCAGACTTTCCCTGCGCCGCAGCCACCACTACCCCTGCGCACAAGAATGTAGCAACCAGCACACTACTCATCATTTTTTTCATAGAGATGACCTCCTCAGTCAACGAGACGGAAAACTACTGACGCGAACCACTAAGGTGAGACGTACACAGACGCTCCGGCCCCAATTCCCAGAGCACGCGGAGAGTATCCGAAGGTCGCGGCCGAAGTCAAGCGGCTTGCCCAGGCCGCTCGCATCAGCAATCGTATGCGTCGGAGTTTGAGGCGCTCATCTTTTTTTTCTGTGATCTTTGCGCCACCTTTGCGACCTTTGCGGTTAAAAGCTTTTTTGACTTTGCTCCTTCCGCTCTTCTGGCGCTCCTGTTAAACTCTATAAAATCCACTCCCCGGAGAACCGATGCAAGCTATCCTTGCGCTCGAAGACGGCCGCGTCTTCCGAGGCAAAGGCTACGGCGCCAAAGGCGAATGCTACGGCGAAGTTGTTTTCAATACTTCCATAACCGGCTACCAGGAAATTTTCACCGATCCCTCTTACGCCGGACAGATCGTCGTTTTAACCAATCCTCAAATCGGCAACTACGGCACCAACGCCGAAGACAACGAAGCCACGCGCCCCTACATTGAAGGCCTGATCGTGCGCGAGTTTTCGAAGGTGAGTTCCAACTGGCGCTCGCAGCAGGTCGCCGAAGAATATCTCGAGCAGTTCAAAATCCCTGTTCTTGCGGACATAGACACTCGCTGTCTCGTCCGGCATCTCCGCGACAACGGTGTCATGCGCGGCGTGATCTCGACCATGGAAACCGATGTCGAGAAGCTGGTCGCAAAAGCGCGCTCCATTCCAAAGATGGATGGCCTCGACCTCGCGAAAGTCGTCTCAACCAATCGTCCCTACGTCTGGGAAGTTGGCGAACGCTCGCACGAACCGATCGAAGTCGTAGGCGTAAAAGACCAGCCCGAACGCTTTCATGTGGTGGCTTATGATTTCGGGATTAAGCAAAACATTCTGCGCAAGTTACGCAGCGAGTGCTGCCGCGTTACCGTCGTCCCCGCGCAGACTCCTGCCGAAGACGTTCTTGCACTCAAGCCCGATGGCGTATTCCTCTCGAACGGCCCCGGCGATCCCGAACCTTGCACCTACGCGGTCGACAACATCCGCCGCCTAATGGGACGCCAGCCCATCTTCGGTATCTGCCTCGGCCACCAGCTCACCGGCATCGCGCTCGGCGGCAAAACTTTCAAACTCAAGTTCGGGCACCACGGCGGCAATCATCCGGTCAAACAACTCAACACCGGCAAAATCGAGATCACCGCCCACAACCACAACTTCGCCGTAGACCCCGACTCGCTGCCGCAATCCGAAGTCGAGCTAACGCACATGGACCTGAATGACTCGACGCTGGAAGGCTTGCGCCATCGCAATCTCCCGCTGTTCAGCGTCCAGTATCACCCGGAAGCCAGCCCCGGCCCCCACGACTCGCATTACCTGTTCAAAGACTTCGTGAAGCTGATGGAGGAGTGGAAAGGGTGAGAACTGCAGCCGCACTTGCGTTGATCATCATTGTCAACTCCGCGAGGGGGAGGACAAGAGTGTGAAGTGGTCAACCATTCATCCATTTTGCGGCCAACTAACGTCAGTAGAACCGAGCGAATTTCCAATCAATGCCGCGACCATAAAGTTATATCGAGCAAAAACTAAGCACCTGGCATGTTGCGATGGAGCAGAATCGTTGGGAAATCTTCGTCTTAATAAGAAGGGAAATTTCGATCTGCGCAAACTCCCTCCCGGCCAGTACTGGATAATTGCCACCTGGAAGGAAGCGGAAGTTCCAATTGCATTGTGGTCAACTGGCAAGTATCACTTCGCATGCGATAACAGTTTCAATACTGTGATCGAAATTAAGCCAAGTACCAAAACCGTCGAGGTCACCGTTATCACTTCGACTGATTCGCTTCCTCATGCCCAAACGCACTGACATCTCCAAAATCGTCATCCTCGGCTGTGGGATTGTCTCGTTTGTGCTCACACGTTTTGCACTTGCCACCGACCCCGTCTCCATCCAACTCGCGCACCACACTCCGCGCGAGATGCAGACGGCACAAACCTTGAAGCAAGTGCTCAGTTCGTACGACTTGAAGAAATACACCTTCACGAGTGAAGTTGTGATCGAAGAGCGCGCAATGAACCACGCCTTCCCCGTGCTCACGCTAAACGTCCGTTTCGCCGATTCGCCCGACGAACTGCTCTCGTCCTACGTCCACGAGCAGCTGCACTGGTGCTTGCGCGAGCATGCTGCGCAACAAAAGGCCGCAATCGCTCAACTGCGGCAGATGTATCCCAATGCTCCCGTCGGATTGCCCGAAGGCGCCGACACTGCCTACAGCAACTACGGCCATTTGGTGGATTGTTATCTCGAAATTCAGGCCGACCGCGAATTGATTGGCCCCAAACGCACCGCCGCAGTAATTAAGAACAAACCCTGGTACACCTGGATATACAAAACAATTCTGCGTGATGAGGACAAAATTCGCGGAGTCGCGCAAGAGCACGGATTGGAAGTCAAATGAAGCGAGCCATAGCCGCATTAATGTGTTGCGCACTTCTGATTGGCACCGCCTTAGCGGAATGTGTCGTAGTCGAAGCAGTACCGCAGCAATCATCGCGACGTGTCCGGATCGCGGTCGTAATGCAAGGAAAGCCCGCGAAAGGCGTCAAAGTGGGTTTCTATCCTCACGGCACGCCACACGCGGCCTTCGAGGCACAAAGTGATAGCCGTGGAATGGTAATCACCCCAAAACTCGTCGCTGGAGACTACGAAGTTGTTGCTACTCTGGACAAAGGTGTTCAGACCCTCCTGTCGCTGAAAGTGATCGAAAAACATGACGGAAGTCTATTCTCCATGGATTTGACGGGGCCGTATTACAAAGCTCATCCGGAACTCGGGCTGGAGGCCTATAAAGGAAAGGAAGAACCGGTCCGCTATCGTATTCAAGCGTTCGAAGGCATCGTGCTCGATCCTAGCGGCGCGGCCGTACCGGAAACCACAATCAGGGTGCTGAAGATGGGGGTGGAAGGCAGAGACTTCATGCTTTCGGTGAAGCCAAACGCCAACGGCCACTTTGCCGCACAACTGGCGGAAGGTCGTTACATCGCGTACTTTTTCGCGAATGATTTTCGTACCGCGAAAGCTCCATTTGAGATAACAAGAGAGGGTAGCGGAGAACTAAAGATCTCTCTGGACATTGGCCACTGTTAGCTCAGGAATTACAGCTTTAGAAGATTCGAACTAAAATGCCCAAACGTACTGACATCTCCAAAATCCTAATCCTCGGCTCGGGCCCCATAATCATCGGCCAATCCGCCGAGTTCGACTACTCCGGCACCCAGGCCTGCAAGGCGCTCAAGGCCGAAGGATACGAAGTCGTGCTAGCCAACTCGAACCCGGCCACCATCATGACCGATCCCGAGTTCGCCGACCGCACCTACATTGAGCCGCTCACTCGCGAATATCTGGAAGAAATTATTCGCGTCGAGCGCGAGCTTTCTCCCGGCGCCGGATTCGCCATCCTTCCCACCGTCGGCGGCCAGACCGCCCTTAATCTCGCCATCGAACTCTCCGACAGCGGCGTGCTCGAAAAGTACAACGTCAAGTTGATTGGCGCGAACGTTGAAGCCATCAAGAAGGCTGAAGACCGTCTCTACTTCAAAGACGCGATGCAGAAGATCGGCCTCGACGTTCCAAAATCGCAACTGGTTAACGATCTTAAGAGCGGACTGGAATTCGCCGGCAAAATCGGTTTCCCGGTAATCGTCCGCCCATCGTTCACGCTCGGCGGCTCCGGTGGAGGCATGGCCTACAACCGGGAAGAGCTGCTCGAAGTCCTGGCGCGCGGTCTCGATTTCTCTCCCGTGCATGAAGCGCTGATCGAAGAATCCGTTCTCGGCTGGAAAGAGTACGAACTCGAAGTAATGCGTGACCTGAAGGACAACGTCATCATCATCTGCTCGATCGAGAATTTCGATCCCATGGGCGTGCACACCGGCGACTCGATCACCGTCGCTCCAGCGCAAACGCTCACCGACCGCGAATACCAGGCCATGCGAGATGCCGCCATTGCCGTGATCCGCGAGATTGGCGTCGAAACCGGCGGATCGAATATTCAGTTCGGCGTTCATCCGCATACAGGACGGATGGTGATAATTGAAATGAACCCACGCGTGTCGCGGTCTTCGGCATTAGCCTCGAAAGCAACAGGATTTCCCATCGCGAAAATCGCTGCCAAGCTCGCCGTCGGCTACACCCTTGACGAAATTCCCAACGACATCACACGAAAAACTCCAGCCTGCTTCGAACCAACGCTTGATTATGTTGTTGTCAAGATCCCTAAGTGGCAGTTCGAAAAATTTCCCGGCGCCGACGAAAACCTCGGTCCGCAGATGAAATCGGTGGGCGAAGTCATGGCCATCGGACGCACATTCAAAGAAGCGCTGATGAAGGGCGTCCGCGCCCTCGACACCGGCAAGCGCATCGGCGGTGAAAAAATCGAGCCCAAGATTCTCACTCAGCGTTTAGTCACGCCGCATCCGGAGCGTCTTTCCTACGTTCGCTACGCCATTCGCCAGGGACACACCGTCAAGCAACTCGCCAAGATGACCGGCATCGACCCGTGGTTCCTCTACCAACTAAAAGAAATTAACGACATGCAGCTCGAGGTTGAAAAGCATCCGCTCGAGTCGGTCCCAACCGAAGTCTTGCGCGAGGCCAAGCGCATGGGCTTCTCCGACGGACGCCTCGCAGGAACCTGGCGCCTGAGCGGCAAGGGCGATCAGGAAAAGATTCGCCACCTCCGCAAGAAACATAAAGTTCTACCTGTCTATAAGCGCGTGGACACCTGCGCCGCCGAATTCGAAAGCTTCACCCCGTATCTTTACTCGACCTACGAAGAAGAAGACGAAGCCGCGCCCACCGACAAAAAGAAAGTCATCATCCTGGGCAGCGGGCCTAACCGCATAGGGCAGGGAATTGAGTTCGACTACTGCTGCTGCCATGCCAGCTTCGCACTCCGCGAAGACGGCTACGAGAGCATCATGGTCAACTGCAATCCGGAGACAGTTTCAACCGACTACGACACCAGCGACCGTCTCTACTTCGAGCCGTTGACCTTTGAGGATGTATGGGCGATCTACGAACACGAGTCTGCCGGGGGGGCCGAGGTCGGAGTGATCGTCCAGTTCGGCGGACAGACTCCGCTGAATCTTGCGCTCCCGCTCAAGAACTCCGGTGTGAAAATCATTGGCACTGCTCCCGAATACATTGATCTCGCCGAGGACCGCAAGCGCTTCGGTAAGCTGCTCGACGAACTCGAAATCCCGCAAGCTCCCGGCGCGATGGCTGCGTCACTCGAAGAGGCCGTCGCCGGCGCGGCGAAGATCGGGTATCCCGTGCTGGTGCGTCCTTCATATGTCCTCGGCGGCCGCGCCATGGTCATCGCCTACGACGAAGAGACCGTCGTCCGCTACATGAAAGAAGCCGTCGAGTACTCACAAGACCGCCCCGTCCTGATCGATCATTTCCTCGAAGACGCAATCGAAGTTGACGTTGACGCTCTCTCTGACGGCGAAGATGTCGTCATCGGCGGAATCATGCAGCACATCGAGGAAGCCGGCATTCACTCCGGCGATTCCTCCTGCGTGCTTCCGTCAGTGGATATCCCCGAGCACCTGTTAGACCGCATGCGCGAATACGCATTCAAACTTGCGCGTGCGCTGAAGGTCGTCGGCCTCATGAACATTCAGTTCGCGATCCCGCGCAGCGAATATGTGTCAGCCGAAAAACAAAATGATCTTGGGGGGACGGGCGTCCCCGCCCGTCCAACTGCTGGCAACGGCACCGGCGGCAAAGTCTACGTCCTCGAAGTCAATCCCCGCGCCTCGCGCACTGTCCCTTATGTTTCGAAAGCTACCGGCATTCCCATGGCCAAAATCGCAGCCCGTCTCATGACTGGACGCAAGCTCAGCGAATTCCTGCCTGAATACATCGAGCAGCAAAAAGACCTCGACACCGGCTCCTTCTATTATGTGAAGTCCCCGGTCTTCCCGTGGAACAAATTCCCTGGCGTGGACACCGTTCTTGGCCCCGAGATGAAATCCACCGGCGAAGTCATGGGTGTGGCCGACAATTTCGGCGAAGCCTTCGCCAAAGCGCAAATCGCCGCCGGACAGAAACTGCCTACGCAAGGCACGGTCTTCGTCAGCGTCACCGATCACGACAAGCCGCACGTTGCCGAAGTCGCCCGTAAATTCGTGGACATGGGATTCAAGCTGGTCGCGACCGCCGGCACCGCCGACGTCATCGAAAGTGCTGGCATGGCTTGCGACCGCGTGTACAAGGTAAAAGAAGGCCGCCCCAACGTAGTTGATTTGATAAAAGGCGACCGCATTCAGCTGATCGTCAACACCCCGGAAGGTGCCGACCCATTCTTCGACGAAAAAGCCATCCGCCGCGCCGCCGTAACCGCCCGCATACCCACGATCACGACGCTAGCGGCCGCCCGCGCCGCCGGTGAAGGCATTGCAGCATTGCAAAGAGGAGAAGTGAATGTGAGAGCGTTGCAGCAGTTGCACGCGCACAGGACTTCCAAAGCACTGCCCTAATGGCTCGCTGGTTGATTACTTTGCCGTGTGTTACAATTATGTCGTATGAGTAACACACTAACTATCCGTCTGCCCGAGGACATGATTGCCTGGCTCAAGGAAACATCTCGCCGCACTGGCATCCCCGTCGGACGTCTGATTCGGGAGCAACTTGAATCAGCCAAGGAGCATGGCGGCAAAGAGCGCTTTATGCGGCATGCGGGCACCATGAGCGGCCCGCCAGACCTGTCGTCGCGCAAGGGCTACTCGCGCAAATGAAGGGTATTGCCGATACCGGCTTCATCGTGGCGTTCCGGAACCGCACTGATCGTCACCATTCTTGGGCGGTTGAGTTGGCAGATCGGGTGAATGAGCCGCTGCTCACTTGCGAGTCTGTACTGTCTGAGGCTGCATTTCATTTGGGTTCTAGCAATGACGTGCTCGAGCTCGTCGATGATGGAATGCTGCGGCTTTCGTTTGATTGCAATCGGGAGCTTCCAGCTCTACGGGAACTCGCGCGCCGTTACCAAGATCGCCGTCCCGACTTGGCGGACTTATGTCTTATCCGTATGAGCGAACTTCATCCCCGACATCCGGTAATAACTGTGGATGAGGCTGATTTCCGGGTCTATCGCCGTAATAAGCGCGAGGTCATTCCGACGATTTGTCCTTCAAATTGATAAGCTAGATCCACATGCTCCTGCACGGCATTTTCCCTCCAATTACCACGCCGTTTTACCCCGACGGACGGGTGTATCTGAAAAAGCTCGAGCACAATGTTGAGCGCTATTCGAAGACGCCAGTCGCAGGCATCGTCGTGCTCGGCTCAACTGGCGAAGCCATCATGCTCTCCGACGAGGAGAGAAGGGAAGTGCTGCACACGGCGCGCCAAGCCTGTGCGCCGCACAAAGTCTTGATCGCCGGCACGGGAGCGGAATCTGCAATTGAGACTCTGCGACTCACCGAATACGCAGCGGAACTCGGCTACGATCTCGCACTGGTGCGCACACCGCATTTTTACCGTCCGCAGATGAAGCCCGCCAGCCTGCTTGCGTTTTATCGCACCGTCGCCGATCGTTCGCCGCTTCCAATGCTCATCTACAGTGTTCCGGCATTCACCGGCTATGACATGCCGGCAGAGTTGGTAATCGAACTCGCAGAGCATCCGAACATCATCGGGATCAAAGAATCCGGTGGTGATGCCACAAAGATTCGCCAGATAGTCGAGGCCACGCGCCACATCAAGCGCAGCGCAACTGTGACAGAAACGTTCGCAGCTGCGACGCCGCGCATGATGAATGTAAGGCAAAGAGAATCCTCAGAGATCACAGAGGACCTTGTCTCCATAGCCGCACTCGCGGGAGAAGGGAAAAGAGACTCTGGGGGAACGGGCGTCCTCGCCCGTCCAACAGGCCGCTTAGGGACGGGTGCCCCCATCGATCCGGCGGAGCGAAGCTCTGCAATTAACTCGTCTGCCGCGATCACGTCAGCTGGCAATCTCAAGACCCGCCAAAAGGAAGTTGGATTTCAGGTCCTTGCCGGCGCTGCTCAGCGACTGCTTCCGTCGCTCGAAGCTGGAGCCGTCGGCGCGGTTCTTGCCTTTGCCTCCCCGGCTCCGACTGCATGTTACGAAATTTACGCTGCGTGGAAAGAAGGCGACCAGGAACTTGCACGCATCAAACAGGATCGCATCGCACGCGCATCCACCCGAGTCGGCGCCGAGCTTGGCGTTCCTGCGCTCAAGTATGCAGCGGACCTGAACGGCTATTACGGCGGGCCACCGCGTCTGCCATTCCTGCCGCTTACAGCCGAACTGAAATCCGAAGTCGAGCAGTTAATGTCCGACATTCGCAACTGACGCGTTCGCACAATCTTGCGCAGGCCCGAATGACCCCAATAAACAATTTCGATTGGACGCCTCCTCCCGCCAGCCCCTAGACTTCTGAAGTGCCTCAAGGACGCACCGCCAGATCTCGGGTATTGCGACTTAAGCAGCCGCCTCCGCCGTCCCCATTTCCGCCTCCGTTTCTGAACTACCAATTCGACCATGCTTACGACGAAATGTTCAGCTTCCCTGGCGTCCCGCGCGCACATTATCAGGCCCTCTTTCGCACGCTGCTGGAATTGCCCGCCGAAGAACTGAAGAAGAGCCAGCAGGCGGCGGACCTGTCATTCCTTCACCAGGGAATTACATTCACCGTTTATGGAAATGAGCAGGGAACTGAGCGCGTTTTCCCCAACGATCTTCTGCCGCGCATCATTTCCGGAGAAGAATGGCACACCATTGAGCGCGGTCTGACCCAGCGCATCACCGCGCTTAATCTTTTTTTGCAGGACATCTACCATCAAGGCCGCATTCTCGCCGACGGTGTCGTTCCCCGCGAGCTGATCCTGAGCTGCAAACATTTCCGCCGCGAGATGCGTGGACTGCCGGTCCCGCGCGGCATCTACGTCAGCATTTGCGGCACCGACCTCGTTCGTTTGCCCGACGGCAGCTTTGCCGTGCTGGAAGACAATCTGCGCGTCCCCAGCGGCGTTTCCTACATGCTGGCCAATCGCAAAGTGCTGAAGCGGGTTTTCCCCGGATTGTTCCAAGACTACGGCGTCCGTCCCATTGATCATTATTCGCAATCGCTGCTAGCTACACTGCGAGCGCTAATCCCTGCAAGCCACTCGGGACGCCCGGAGCCAACCATCGTTCTGCTCACGCCAGGAATTTTCAACTCGGCGTACTTCGAGCATACATTCCTCGCGCAACAGATGGGCACTGAGCTGGTGGAAGGCCGCGATCTTCTGGTGCACGACAACATCGTCTATATGCGCACCACCGCCGGATTGCGGCGCGTAGATGTGATCTATCGCCGCGTGGATGACGACTTCATCGATCCCTTGTGCTTCCGTCCTGATTCGCGGCTCGGAGTGCCAGGCCTCTTCAACGCCTATCGCGCCGGGAACGTCAGCCTCGTCAACGCGGTCGGCACCGGAGTCGCGGACGACAAGGCCACCTACGCTTACGTCCCGGCGATCATTCGCTATTATCTCGGCGAAGATCCAATTCTCGGCAACATTGAGACCTACGTCCTCACCGACAAGGCGCAGCGCAATCACGTTCTCGAACATCTGGACGAAATGGTGGTGAAGGCCGTCGGAGAATCGGGCGGCTACGGCATGTTGATCGGTCCGCAAAGCACGGCAGATCAGCGAGAGAAATTCCGGCGCGCAATTGAGGCCGATCCTCGCAATTACATTGCACAACCGACGCTGGTCCTGTCGCGGGCGCCGTGTTTTGTGGACGGCGAAATCGGCGCGCGCCACATTGATCTGCGTCCCTACATTCTCTACGGAGAAAATGTGACTCTGGTGCCGGGAGGGCTGACGCGCGTCGCGCTGCGACGTGGGTCGCTCGTGGTGAATTCATCCCAGGGCGGCGGCAGTAAAGATACGTGGGTGCTGCGAGCATGATTCGCGTCAGAGACCATCACCATGAGGCTGCCCCACCCTTCGCGGTTTTCGAAGGGTGGGAATACGGAACCTGAAAGAAGAACCATGCTATCCCGCGTTGCCGACAGCTTGTACTGGATGAGCCGCTACCTGGAGCGGGCCGAGCACACAGCTCGTCTGATCGACGTGGATTTCCAGTTGCGGCTCGACCAGTCTCCGAAATCAAGTTCCACTCGCTGGTTGCGCCTGCTCGAGGCATTGCAGGTCCCAGTTCCTGCCGGAGGCAAAATTGACTCCGCAACTCTCGCTTACGCGTTGACGCTTGATCGCACGAATCCGTCCTCCATCGTGTCCTGCATTGCTTCCGCACGAGAAAATCTGCGGCAGGTACGCGAACAGTGCAGCTCTGAAATGTGGGAGCAGCTCAACCGCCTCTATCTCCAGATCGTCGCTACTCCCGCCGGTGAGAGCTGGATCCTGCATTCGCAACTTTTCTTTCGCGGAGCACTCGAGGGTGCCCATCTTTTTCAAGGCGTAACCGACTCGACAATGAGCCACGGCGAGGGCTGGCAATATATTCAGCTTGGGCGCTTTGTGGAGCGCACTCACGGCCTGGCAACTTTGATCGGGACGCACTTTCGAAAATTCACCCAGCCGTGGGAGTACACCATTGACACCGATGAATATCTGGAATGGGTGGGACTCTTGAAAGATTGCGCTGCCTTCGAGGCGTACTGCAAGAAATACACCGCCGAGCTGCGTCCGTTACGCGTTGCGGAGTTCCTATTGCTGAATCCGGATTTCCCGCATTCTGTCCGCTTCTCTGTGGACAAAGTGCATGCCGCGTTACGTTCCGTAAGTGAACTGACAGAACGTAAAGCTGATTCGCCAACGCGCCTGGCGGGACGCATGCGCGCCAACCTGAGCTTTGCGCAAATCGAGGAAATCATGGCTGATGGCCTTCAGACTCACTTGAGCAACATTCAGCGGCTTTGCGGCCAGGCCCACAACGCAATTCAGCAAATTTATTTTGATTATCCAGTGGAGTCGGCATTGCGCATGTCGTAGAGACGTTGCTCGGCAACGTCTGAGACGTAGCAAGCTACGTCTCTACGGAAAGGGAATCGGGAGACCCATTGATCTACTCTGTCCGCCACATCACCAAGTTCCACTACAAGCCCGCCGTCCGCGAGAGCGTGATGGAAGTCCGCATGCAGCCGCGCAGCGACGAAGGCCAGCGCTGTCTTGGTTTCTCGCTCGACGTGCGCCCTGCCGCCGCCATCATGCAGTATCGCGATTTCCTCGGCAACATCGTCCATCATTTCGACATTGCCGGAAGCCACTCCGAGCTGACCGTCAAAGCCCAGTCGCTGGTTGACGTTCTGCCCTCGCCCAATCCATTCTCGGAAATCAACCGCACGTGGGACGACCTCGATCAGCAGGTCGCCATCGGCGATTGGTGGGAAATGATGCTGCCCAGCGCCTTCGCCCGTCCCACGCCCTTGCTCGAAGGCTTGGCCGGCGAAATGAAACTCGAACGCCGCGGAACTCCGCTCGAAGTGATGCTGGAGATCACCAAGAGCATCAACGAAAAATTCGCCTACGTCCCCAACAGCACCGGCGTTGACTCACCCATTGATGACGCCCTTACCGAGCGCAAAGGCGTTTGCCAGGACTTCGCCCACATCATGATCGCGCTGGCCCGCAAACTTCGCATCCCGTGTCGCTACGTCAGCGGATACCTTTTCCACGCCGACCCCTCCAAAGCCGCCGCTGCCGAAGGTGCGTCCCACGCCTGGGTCGAAGCCCTGCTGCCCGGACTCGGCTGGACCGAATTCGATCCCACCAACAATGTGCTCGGAGGCGAAAGCCACATCCGCGTCGCCGTCGGACGCGATTAGGCGGGTCATCGCCTCACTTAGTTTACATAATACTTGTTATCGGACATTAAAACCAGATCGCGGCTGGTGTGGCGCTATCTCGCACAGTCCAGCTACTGCTACTGCTTCTTCAGCAGTTCCCTTTGCAAATAGACGATTTGGCCGACGTGGTGGTAGGCGTGACCGGCCCAGCGAAGGATGGCAGTAAGCCGGTATTGGCACTCGGGTTCATGTTCCGCTGTTCGTCAGGCTGGATTGAAGCACATCAGAGGACGTCATAAGTGGCGCCTTTGGCGCGACTCAGGCTTTCGAGGAGATCGGCAACAGAAACACGCTGTTCCGCTTTGATCGTTGCGCCGAATAGCCGCCGCCGGTCGCTTTCAAAGGTCATCGTGTGTTTAACGCCGCCGAACAAGTCAGGGGCGAAAATCTCGAATTCGGGCTCCAGCGCCTGCCTTGCTTCCGGGGTATTTGGCGCCAGAAGCCGGTCATTGATGAATATCTCAAAATCTCGCCCGTTAAAGTTGCACTTTCCATCTAGTCGCGTATCTTGCTGTAATCGCTCGGCTGCTGCAAGCGCAGCTCGAACAGCTTGCGCCAAACGATCTTGATTGCTTCCCTCCAGCGGTGCCTTGCGGTTGTAGCGAATGCCGAGCCGTCCATCGGTGTTGTCAATCGCGTAATCGGCCTCGTGCCCGATCAGCACCACTCCCGGTCCGTGTTGCACGTGGCGATAATCCGTCACATCCAGCAACAGCTCTTCGCAGACCTGGTCCTGTATCCAACTATGAAAGACTGTAATGACCACGTCGAAATTCAGGTCCTCTGGATTCTCCAGAAGGAGTTTCACGTTAACGTGCTGCAGCTCCACAGCCACCTCTTCTTCGAGAATGGATCGCATCATGCGTTCACCAACGTTCCCAGCCGGTTGCTGCAACTGTGCGCCGCGTCAATGAACAGCTGCGCTTCATCTATCAGATAGCGACTCGACTCTGAGGTGTATTGCTGACTTGCCTTGCGGCGAGCGTCAAATAAGTAGTTCGCAAATTTACCGCCGGCGAATGGATCGAAGAAGAGCTGCGTGTCGTAATATCGAGTCCGAAATTCCGCGACGATCTGGTCCGGATCATCCCCGATGTCGGCGTTCTCAACATGCACCAGCGCCTTTGCTGCGGTGACCATCGCCCGATACGCCAACCTGCCCGCGACCTCGACTTCGCCTTTCTCGTGCGCCAGTTGCGCTTCGAAAAATTCCCTTTCAGCTACCGCCAAGCCGAAGTCCAGCGCCGAAACAACTTCGCCCGCGCACTCCCCGTCGCCTAAATCGCCGAGCGTGTATTCGCGCGGATCGCCCCAGTCGCTGAAGAACGACCGATCGCCCGCCGGAGGCTTTGTCAGGTCTTCAAGTAACACTTTAAGCTGCGCCTTGCCGGTCCGCGTAACGAAATCCTTGAACGTTTCTCCGTTCGTGCGATCGGCAACGTATCGCTCAGTCAAGCGTGAGACCACCTGCGGAATATTCTTCGACGGCACTGCCACAACCGGCAGCCCATAGGAACCGGCGTTTTTTTCCCATTGTCCGCCGAGGACGACCTGGAAATGCGGCACCGCGTAGCCGGCAATCTTGCGGCTCACACCGTAGAAGCCGAGGTCCGCCACGTGATGCTGTCCGCAACTGTTGAAGCAGCCGCTGATTTTGATATGCAGGTTCTGCACCGCCTGGTCCGATGTGAAACTTTTCTCGCTGACCCGCTTGCGCAACTGCGCCGCCAGGCCTCGCGAAGACGAAATCCCCAGCTTGCAGGTATCGGTCCCTGGGCAACTGGCGATGTCAACCAGCGCGCCTGCTCCCGCATCTCCAAGGCCCACCGCGTTAAGTGCCTTGTAGAGTTCCGGCAGATCGCTCTTGCTTACCCAGCGGATCACAAAATTCTGTTCGACTGTCGTACGGATGGTTTCTCTTGTGAAGCGACGGACAATGTCTGCCAGCGATCGCAACTGATTCGCGGTGATGTCACCGAGAGGCAGCGCCACCGTCACGGTTACATATCCAGCCTGCCGCTGTGGGCGCGTGTTGAACTTCAACCAGTTCTGGAACTCCGGCCCGGATCCATTTGCGTTGTTGATCAGCACCAGCTCCGGCACGTCCACCGCGGGTTTCAGTGGACCTTCCGCAACTTCCCCTTGCGCTTCTCGGATGTATTCCGTCCAACGCGGATCAAATGGCAGAATCTTGCGTTCTTCGAGCACCAGTTCGCGGAATTTCTCAATTCCTAAATCCTGAATCAGAAATTTGATTCGCGCACGGTTGCGATTCTTCTTCTCCCCATGCCGCGAAAACACTCTGGCAATCGCCTGCGCCAGTGGCAGCAATTCCTCCGGAGGCACAAATCCGTCAAACAACTTTGCCTGATACGGCACCGCGCCCAGCCCACCGCCTACATACATTTCGAAACCGAGCTCTTCCCTGCCCGTGGCCTCATTGACGCGACTTTTCGCAATCAATCCAAGATCGTGCAGTCCCGTCAGTCCGCACGCATGTTGCGCGCATCCGCTGAATGCCGGTTTGAACTTGCGGCCAAAACTCTGGCAATCCGGATGCCCCAGCAAAAACTTCGCCAGCGCCCGCGCGTATGGCGTCACGTCAAACGCTTCATCGGTGCAAACTCCGGCGTACGGGCACGCGGTCACGTTGCGCACCGAATTTCCGCAAGACTCGCGCGTGGTGATGTCCGCCGCCGCCAGTCGCCGCATGAGCGCCGGAGTGTCATCTATGTGCACGTAGTGGAGCTGGAAATCCTGCCGCGTAGTGACGTGCGCAATTCCGTCGGAATACTCTTCCGCAAGCTCCGCCATCACCTCAAGCTGCGCGGCATTCAGCCCGCCGGCGGGAATTTTTATGCGCTGCATCCCCGGCGCGTCCCACATTGTGTTTGGACCTTTGGTCAAATCGCCGGAAGGAAAATTCAGCTTTTGGACTTTTTGCCCATCGCTGCGCTGACCGTTGTCGTAGCGCTGGCCGTACGCTCCGCGCCGAAGACGCGTTTCCGCGAACAGGCGCTCCTCGAGCTTGCCCTGTTTGCGCAGCGTGATCTCGGTTTCGAAGATGTCAATCTCGCGCGCCAGATGTTCGGGCATTTGCGCGGCGAGTTTTTCTTTCCAGAGTGAGTTAGAAGATTTCATAGTTCGTGTAGCGCGAGCGCCCTCGCCCGCGACCCTTTGTGCCGTCCCTGGGACTCGACTGTTCTCGCATCGCACCCGGCATTTCCATGCCGGGCTTTCTCATAGCCGGGCTTTCTCATACCGCCGTTGCGGCTGGATCCGAGCCAGATCGGCACCGAAGCAGGCGGCAAGGACGTTCTTCCCTAAAAACACAAAACCCACCTGCCAGCGTCTTCTGGCGGTGGGTGTGAGCTTAAAAGTTGATAATTGCAGCTAGCTCATATTGCACCCGTCCCCAGAAGAGACACGACAGGTACAACAACAACACATGACCATCTTCTGGGCGAATGTATGGAGCATTGCCTAAATAGTATCCCCCGGCGGCTGGCCGAAACGCAATTCAAATATTCGATGCGCGCCAGCGGAAAAACGAATCAGAAAAACACCTATCAGCTGTCAGCTATCAGCCGTCAGGAAAGAGTCTACCCACATCTCGAAAGGCGCGAGATGTGCGGCACCCGGCGTTTTCAAAGCCCGTCGGCCGAAATCCCACCCTACGAAAAATCGCGCTAGGACCGGGCACCCTCATTACATTTAGACTTTCATGCTGCTATCGGATAAAACACTGAACGCGCTCTATCCAGCAGCACCGACAAGTTCGCATCTTTCGAGACTACCGCAGAAATGCCCGTCCTCCGGGCCTCACGCTCGCTGAACACATCACCATATTCACTGAATACGATGATTGGCACCATCGGCATGAGCCGCTTCACCTCGCAGGCAGCTTCTATGCCATTCATCACCGGCATCGAAAGATCGAGCAAGACCAAATCGGGGTGAAACACTTCCGCCATTTCCACGGCTTCTTTTCCGTTCTCCGCCTCTGCGCATACTTCAAAGTCGTCTTGTGAAGCAAACAAATTACAGAGAGCTTTTCGGATCATCTCGTGGTCGTCCGCAATCAATACTGATTTCATCATGGTGGACTACCTCCGTAGTTCCCGCCTCAATCGTGAGGTTGTCGGTTGTAGTGGCCTGATGTTGGAGTTCCGAATTACCAATCGGAACCCGGCCCGGTTTTGAACGAACCCGATTTTGAATGAACTTGGACGCCGTGACGTCGCTCTGAAACCGCGCGGAGTGCGGAAGGCGGGAAGCGCTACAGGCAAGCGTAGATCTCGCGAACTCTCGCACCCTTACAGTTCCATGCGATACCCAACCTGAAGCTGCAGCAATCGAGCGAAGGCTGTAAAAGGCGAGGCAGGAAGCAGCTTTTGTCTAAGGTCATTGGCAGGTTGCCTCAGCAGCACGATTCAAGCGGCTTCAGTTCCTGGCGGGTTCCTTCCCTTTGAAAACCGCAAAGTGGGTCGGGCAGGGATCGAGCGCGTAGCCTTAAGGTGGCGAAAACGCGCCCCAGAGTGGGGCGCAAATCAGGGGTCAGTCATTGCCTTGGCTTCCGTTTCGACCAACGGTTCGGGCGACAGCGACGATGATTGCAACTTCACGGACAATCCCGACGCCATCCTTCACAGCTGTGATATTGGACTGAGCCGACATGGATTGGCATTTTAGCTCTTTTCGATTGCTCCGGGGCTTAGAAAAATCGCTTGTTACGAATTCGGAACGCTCAGGGCTGCCCCACCTTTTGCGCATTCCTAGTGCCTGCCCTCGCCGTAGTCGAGGAGGCAGTCGAAGGGCGACCTGGCGCGGGGTTGCGGATTCGCGTCAGGATACAGCTTCAGCCGTATCGAAATATTCGACCTATCTCGCAATCTTGCAAGGCTCTTCGGTTATCCAGGTTCCGAAATTTGCCAGCACGCCGCCCCATGTAGCTCTCATCACCTCATCGTTCTCAGGTGGTGCATAGACCCAGATGTGAACTTTTACCCCCTTTTCACCGCTCTTCACATTCTTTATGTATCCAGTACTCAGCGACGCCGCAGCCAAGGTCTTAGATGAGAGCTCCCGAAGTTCGCTCATGAAAACGCGCGCGGTATCTGAGCGGCCTATGCAGCCAGAGGATGGTTTGTCCAACATGGCAAATCGGACTAGTAGCGGTGGCGGATCGTTCGCTTGAAAATGCTTTTCCATCCATTGCCGCCAATTCTGTTCAAAATCCGCATGATTCGACGGTCGAACATTGTGGAGTACATATAGAAGAGGCCACTCCATTACCGGTTTCTGGTTCAGAATTTTGCCCTGATCGATTTCCCAGTGCCAGACTTGCGGCGATTGGTCAGTCAAGTTCGGCACTAGATATTCCGGCACCCGAGCTGCTTGCGAATTTCCTCCCCGCGGTACTGAAAATCCTTCGCCTAGAAATCTATCGTCGATGCTCAATCTGTCCCACAGTGCTTCGCTGGTGTTTTCGTTTGCCAACATGAGCTGCCCCGCCATCAGCTCGCTAGCAACTCCGCCGGGAGGTCGCTGGTTGTCGCGCAGCACGGGCTTAAGTTTCTCCGACAAACAATTATCCCTGGCCTTTTCCCACCTGATCTCATCATTCTGGGCTTTTTCGCGTTCCGACTGGTCCTTGGCCTTCTTCTCGGCACCCCTCGCAGCATCCACCTTACCGGTAACTTCCGAGCATTGGCTCGCCGCCTTTTCCAAATTTATCTGCCAATTGAGCCACGCTCTTGTCAGCAGATTTTCCTGCTGTTTTATCAAGTTGTCCTTCTCCTTCGAGCGAGCTGGAATCACTTTGAAAACCAGTAAAAGAGCCAATGCGGAAGTCAAGAACCAGGGTAGTGCCGTCCAGAAGCGAAGTCCTTTCCGAGGTACGAATGCGCTCCTAAGCTTCGGAAAGAAATGCAAAGTGAAGGCAGCGATGGCAGCAATGGCGGTACCAAGCGCCTTTGCCTCTGGTTTGAACACCTCTAGGAACAGGGAGACCAGGACGGGTAGGCCAACTAGTGTCCTGGAAGTTTCGATTCAGCGGGCTTCGTCGCTGGGACTTTCTCGGGCACGCGTTCGTGCTCAGAGGGTTGAATTTCATTCAAGACAAACTCCCGTGCGAAAGAATCCGAAAGAGCCCGCTCAAAGCACTATTTCACGCGCCATCCAGTGGGACGGTATTACAGAGGCAAGTAAAGGGCAGTCAATTGTTTTTCCTATTGTTGTTACAGAAATGGAACATAGTCGAGCGGGGCTGTCCTGAGCGCAGTCGAATAACCTCGGCTGTTGGTGGATTCGTGTCAGGGGACGGCCTCAGCCGTATCGAAAGACTCGTAATTGATGGTTGCCTGCTTCAGCCGGGCAGCCCACGTGACGCCGGATGCACTCATAATCCTGTCCTGAGCCATCGAAGCACTTTACTCTCACCTGTCGCATATATTGATTTAAGCCCCGAGAAGCCGCTTCACAAAACCCGCGGCGATCCTTAAGTACAACCCTGGCACGATCTCGATAACAACCTGTTTCCAAAACCAAACTGATGCCGCTGTTCGACCGTATCTCGGGAGGATGTTGGTGCGAAAGTCCTGTTCAATATCCCCGACAAGGCTTTCACGATGTTTTCTCGGGAGGAGCAGGTCAAGTAAGTAGCATCCTACAACCGGAAGAGCGACGTTCCCTTGTTTGACTTCACGATGCAGCGCCCCGACCATTTGCTTGTCATCTTGAACCACAGGAGGGATCTTTGGCTCCGAGCTATGCTGGCCGGAATCGAAGTTAACACCATACATAGAGAAAATCTCTCGCGGCTGTATTCGATAAACGGTCGCCAAGGAGGAAAGTCGATAAATAGAAGGAATGACACCTCTTGTCTCGAAATCAGTGAGCCTGCTTATTGGGACAAAAAACTCCTCGTTACCGCGCGCTCGGGCTATTGCCTCACTTGCTGTCTCGACGTCACGCATGGTAAGGCCAAGCTTCTCTCGCACGACTCGAAGATTATTTCCAGCGCTGACCATCACATCCTCCAACGCATCTCCATTCGACCGAACCCGCATTTCCGCTCTTCGAAACTATGCGAGGCGGGGAATGCGTACACCCTGCGCCATTCTCTTCACAGCATGAAATGCGGTTGACAGGGCGAGTTCACCGTTTGCGGTCATTTCGTAATGACGCTTCGCTCTGCCGCCGCGCTCGGCAGTTGCCGCGCCGAGCCAAGATTTTAGGAATCCCTTTTCTTCCAAGCGATCAAGACCTGCATACACAGCTCCCCTTGAAACGGAGCGCCCGGTCCTGTCGATGATTTCTTCGCGGATGATGGCGCCGTGGGCATTTTGGCCCAACCGGAGAACAGCCAAAAGAACGAGCTGTTCGAATTCCCCAATATAAGTACCCTTGGCCATTATTATGCCTACAAAAGAGACTATATCAAAAATCGTAGTGTCCGTCGATAAAGTTAAACAGGAAGGTATCCTGATCGGCGGGGGTCCTTGCGCAGGGAGAACCTAGACTGGCGAAGTGATCTCCTCGAACACGGCAGCTGCAACCCTCATCGCCATCTGCCCCATTCGTCGCCCTGCTTCGTCGAGGTGATCGACCGGGAGCTTTGTGCCTGAATCGTTGTCGGCTTACACAGCGAAATATTATCAATTACCATCAGACGGGCTGCTAGCCTTTTGTCCAGAGTCGATCCCCAATGATCCTATTAGCCTGCGAAGATCGCGAAGCCCGGTATCGAGCACGTCTGGGCGGGTGGCCCAGGTCTAGGGAGATAAGAGAAATGGGGTGCCCCATAGCCTGCCCTGAACGGAGTAGAAGGGTCTCGCGGTTTTCGAGACATGGGAACCACGAACCCGATGCACCTTGAGGGTTTCCCTCGAATGGATGTCTGTGGCGAATGAACAATGGGAGCCCAGCCTGTGGCGATGGAATTTTAGGTTCCAAGAGAAAACGCCGGGTTTTAAGACCCGGCCTTTGTCATGATTCGCCTGCGCGGACTTTAGTGGTGACCACCGCCATGTCCGCCACCGGAGTGCCCGCCACCGTGTCCACCATCTCCGCCGTGTCCACCGTGACCACCGCCCCAGCCACCACCGGAGTGTCCACCACCGTGACCACCTCCCCAGCCGCCACCGGAGTGTCCGCCACCGTGACCACCGCCCCAGCCACCACCGGAGTGTCCACCACCGTGACCACCTCCCCAGCCGCCACCGGAGTGTCCGCCACCGTGACCCCGTGTCCGCCGTCATGGAAGCCGCCACCGTGACCTCCCCGGTAGCCGTATCCACCTCGGCCACCGTAATATCCGTGCCCGTAGCCGCGGCCGCCGTAGTAGCCTCGGCCGTAATATCCGCGGCCGTAATATCCACCACCGTAGTAGCCACGGCCATAGTAGCCGTGATACCAGGGACCAGCGCCGATGAAGACTCCGCCTATGAAGTAGTCAGAGCCGTAATAGCCGTAAGGGGCGCATGAATAGGGATAGTAGCTGTAGTAACCGTAGGGGCAGGACGGCGGGGCGTATGAGTAACCGTAGTCCTGGTTTTCGTACTCGTCGTAATCGGAATTGTCGTAGCTGCGATCATCGTTTCTGTAATCGTCGTATCCCGAGGCGGTGTAAACACCGCCAGAGACCTGCGCCCGCGCCGGTAGGCTGCCCGCTAAACCCAGGGCTAATCCGAGCACAGCAAGATATTTGAAGTAATGCATGATTGGTCCTTGTGTCCGCTCCGTTCACTCGTCCTGGAACAACGGAATCGGAGAACTCCCGAAAGGTGCTTGGAGGCTGATATTTGTGTGAACCCCGCATTTGCTGGGTAGTTGCGAGGCTGCCCCATTCTTTCGCGTTTTTTGCGAAAAGGTGGGTGGCCGCAATCCCCAGCCTGGAGCGGGTTTCGGTGGTGCTAGCCTGAGCGCGGGCCAGTTCGTGAGTAAGACAAATGGGGACTCTCGAGGGACATCGAAACACTCCGCCGATAGACCTCCTTTGCCCTCCGACATAAGGATTCAGCACAGGGCATCCGGCATACGGCATCTAAACTTCCGCCTCAATCCATATGCTCGACTGGGGCGTAAGGAGCAAGACAATGCGGAGTATCTGCGTTCGTTGCAGCATATTTGCTTTCATGGTGATGCTGATGCTGGCGATGCCGGCGTCATCGGTTGCACAAGTTGCAGTGGGGATCTCGGTTGGGTTCGCGCCGCCAGATCTGCCGGTGTACGAACAACCGATTTGCCCTGGCGAAGGTTACATCTGGACTCCAGGCTATTGGGCCTGGGATGAGGAAGACGGCGACTACTACTGGGTTCCAGGGACTTGGGTGATGGCTCCGGAGGTCGGTTTTTTGTGGACTCCGGCGTATTGGGGCTGGGGTGGCCGCGGATTTGTTTTCTATGAAGGCTTTTGGGGGCAGGTGGTCGGATTTTATGGTGGGATCAACTATGGCTACGGATACTTCGGCCGCGGTTATGAGGGCGGGCGCTGGGATGGCGGACGCTTTTTCTACAACCGCTCCGTGAACAACGTGAATGTCACCGTGATTCACAACGTTTACAACACCACGATCAATGAGCGCAACGTGACTCGCGTCAGCTATAACGGCGGACAAGGTGGAATCAACGAGCGTCCTCGTCCGGAAGAGGAGCGGGCGGCTCACGAACGGCACATCCCACCTGTCGGTGAGCAAAGACAGCATGTGCAGGCGGCGCGGTCCGACCGGCAACTGCGGTCTTCAGAAAACCACGGCAAACCGCCGATCGCGGCTACTTCGAAACCAGGAGCATTTAACGAACGGGGAGTGCTGCCGGCGAGAGAGGCGGGCGCGCTTCACAATGAAGGCAATGCTGGGCGTGGCAATGCAGGACGGGGGAATGCGGAGCCGGGGAATGCAGGCCGGGGGAACATTCCTCGTCCTGGTACGGCGACGCATCCGAATGAACTGCCGCCGCACGACCGCCCCGCGCCTCCAAAGACAGGAAACGCGAAGCAGGACCAGAAATATCAAAAACAACAAGACAACTTGTACGCGCAGGAACAGAAAGACCACCAAAAACTCCAGCAACGTCAGGAAAAGGAAGATCGGCAACTCGAAAGCAAGCATGCCGATCAAGGCAGGAAGCAGCAGACGGAACAACGGCACCAACAACAGACGCAGCAGATGGAACAAAAACACTCGCAGCAACAGCAGCAGTTGCAGGAGCGAGAGCAGAGTCCCGGTAAACAGAAAGGACAGCATTAATCAGCGCGGTCGCTTTTGACTGGCTTTTCTCTTATGGGCGAAGAAACGGCGAATATGCTATTCTGCGGCTGTTATGGCGCGACGCTACGATCACTGCGAAGACGGAATCATGTCCCCACAGGAGATTAGGGATATGAGGAATGGACTTTCAGGGTTGAGCGGGAGCGCTGTCAGGCACGCCTATCAGACGGCATTTGCTCGCTGCCGCATGGTAAATGATCGTGTCCCAAGTGCCCGATCGATCCAGGAGCTGGTTCAGGTCTGGAAGCAATTGTGGAAGTGCCGATAGAAGCGCGGACAAAAAGACCTGTGCGAGAAATGCAGGGCGGCTTCGCGGCCGCCCTTTTTTCGCAAGCGCAACTGCGTGTCAGTGATTCATTTCGATCCGATTCACAACCTGGCGGACGTTCGCACCTCGCATGAAACTGAGAATTGTCGTCAAACCGTCCGTGGGCCACCACGAACAAAGTGCAATACGAGCGAAATCAACGCCACGACCAGCAGAATGTGGATAAGCGCGCCGGTGACGTGCAGGACTCCCCAACCGAGAATCCACGCCAGGAGCAGAATGACAAACAAAATCGTGAAAATACTCATGATTTAGCCTCCTTCAGGCGTCTTCGGGCTGCTTGCTCCCGGAGACGAGCGATACGATGGCCCTTGGAAGTAGCGCGGATGGCCGACTTAAGGGCGACATCCATTCACATCGAAGAGTTCCTAAGGCAGCGGGAGGTGGAGCTTCAGGGTTGTGCTGCGGAAAAATAAGGGAAAGGTTTTCTACACTTCGGCGAGCTCTTCTTCCAGCAACTGCTTGCTGTAGAGGTCGGTGTAGTAGCCGTTAATTGCCAGCAATTCGTCGTGCGTGCCGAGTTCGACGATGCGGCCGCCGTGAAGGACAGCGATGCGGTCGGCGTTGCGGACGGTAGAAACTCGATGAGAGATGAAGATGGTTGTGCGTCCCTGCATGACGTCGCGGAGATGATTCAGAATCTTGTCTTCGGTTTGCGTGTCCACACTGGAGAGGGCGTCGTCAAGAATTAAAATTCGCGGATTGCGAATCAGGGCGCGGGCGATTGCGGTGCGCTGCTTCTGGCCTCCGGAAAGTGTAATTCCCCGTTCGCCGACCAGCGTTTTGTACTTGTCGGGAAAATCTTCGATATCAGCGGCGATGTTTGCCGCCTCTGCTGCCCAGCGCACTTCAGCGTCGCTGGCGCTCTGCACGCCAAATGCGATGTTCTCGCGCACGGTCTCGCTGAACAGGAATGTCTCCTGTGGAACGAATCCAATGTTGCGGCGCAAATCGGCGAGTGAATAGTCACGAATGGGGCGGCCGTCAATTAGAACCGAGCCTGGCGCGGCATCGTAAATTCGTGGAATGAGGCTGACGAGTGTGGTCTTGCCTGATCCTGTCGGACCGACGATTGCCATGCTGGTCCCGGCGGGAATTCGCAAATCAATATCGTGAAGAACGGGAACGCCGTTGTAGGAAAAAGTGAGATTGCGGAATTCGATCTCGCCTCGCAGTTCCTCACCCGAACGCAGCGCCTTCACTGATGGACCATCGGTGATCTCGGGCTTTTCCTGCATGAGTTGGTAAATACGGCCAAGAGATGCGGTCCCGCGCTGGAAGATGTTGATGACCCATCCGAGTGCGATCACCGGCCAAGTGAGTTGCACCATATAAGTGTTGAAGGCGGTGAACTGTCCCACAGTGATTCGGCCCAGCAGCACTTCCCTGCCCCCGAGCCAAAGCACCAGCACGATCGCTAGGCCAAGCATGGTTTCGAGTGTCGGCCAAAGCATGCCCATGAGGCGGACCAACTTCAAGCTGCGTGCGATGTACTCGCGATTGGCGGTCTCGAATGAGGCGATTTCTGCTTGCTCCTGAGCATAAGCGCGGATGACGCGAACGCCGGAGAAGTTTTCCTGCGCCCGCGCGGAGATATCAGAGAACATCGCCTGGATGCGTTCGAAACGTTCGTGAATTCGGCGCCCGAAGTACTGAATCACGATGCTGACAACCGGCAGCGGCAGGAAGGCATAAAAAGTGAGGCGATGGCTGATGTGCAACATGAAGACCAGGGCGAGGGCCGTGAACACAACGGTATTAGCTGTGTACATGAAACCCGGCCCCAGCAGCATGCGCACGGCGTTCAGGTCATTGGTGGCCTTTGCCATGATGTCGCCGGTGCGTGTGCGCTGGTAGAAGCTGTAGGAAAGGCCTTCGAGATGGCGAAACATATCGTTGCGAAGGTCGAATTCAATCTCGCGGGAGGCGCCGATGAGGATCCAGCGAATCAGAAACTGAAAAATTGCTTTGACTACGGACACGCCCAGGAGCATCAGGGCGAGAACGCCGATTGTGTGCAACGAGACGCCGGTTTGACGCATGCCATCAATGGCGCGGCCAATGATTGGCGGAAACAACACCCAGGTGCCGTTCATCAGGAAAACGCAGATTCCGCCCCAGATGTAGGCGCTGCGGTACTTCTTCAGATAGGGGACAAGGGGACGAAGGTGAGCGGCAACCATGAGCTAGTAGATGCGATTCTAGCAGCGTAGGACGCAGATTAGAGATGACCCGGAGGCGTGCTATTTCTGATTGCTGTCGGTCGCGACGATGGGTTGACCGGCTAGCTTTTCGAAGTCATTCATCAGATTTGTCATTCCCTGATCGAAATTCTTATTGCGGTTGCCGGCGAGAATTGCCCAGTCAACATTTTCGATGAAGGCCCAAAGCGTGAAATGGGTCTTCGGATCGAGAATGAGGAGCCGGAAGCGGGGTTCATAAAATACATTGCTGCCAGCGCTACCAGCCGCTGGAACAGCAAAACTTACCTCAAGAATGAGGTCGGCATCAGAAGGCGCAGACACGAGTTCATAGTGCCCCCAATCTTTCATGGCCGCGTAGAACTGGTCATAGGTTCGCTCCGGTTCTCCGCTGAAGGTTCCAAGCCGTGGCACACCTTCCTGGCCGCCGTTGGAAATGAAAATCTTCTTCGCGTTGAGGATTTGGCTGGGTATTGGGGCCGATGCTGGTGCGGGGCGATCTTTGGCCTGCAGTGTGCAAACGGAGAACAAAACAAGTGCCGCAATCGTTGTAGTTAGCCGCTTGAATGCTTTGGACATCGCAACCTCCCACTGAAAACACCAACTGCTTAAGTTACTCCGTACTTGTCATCATTATCCCCTGCGCCGCATGGGCGTTATTACCTGAGGTAAGAGCCGGATGCGGGAGACCCGCTTGTCCGGATCCGTGGAGGGGGTTATGGGTAACCATGATTCCTACTCCGACTCGGAAAAGAGCGGCGGGCGAGGGCGCCCGCCCCACACAAACTGCCCACACAAGTTATTGCTGATCGGGCGGAGTTGCCTGCGAATCGCCTTGCGTGCCCATCTTTTGAAGATGTTCCTGCATCATCTGCTGGTGTTTGGCAACGATGTCGGAAACTTGCGCTTTCTGAGTGGAGTCGAGTAGCTGATAGATCTGTGAAGCGATTTTCGCGTGCTCGACTTCAAGCTGCACGTGGGTCTGCGATTCCTGTGCAGCAATCGCGGCGGCCTTGGTTTGATCAAAATTTCCGCTGGTAACGAGTTGGATCAGTTGCTGGTGCGATTGGAATTCCTGCTGCATCAGCGGCTTGATACTGGCGTGCTCCGTCTTCATGATCTGGTGAATTTGCGTCTTCTGGCTGTCGGTCAGGTTCAGTTGATGCAATGGCAGGCCGAGATCGCCTCCCATAAAGCCATGGTGCATTCCCATTCCATGATGCATTGGTTCTGCGTCGTCTCCGCCCTGTGCGAAGGCCACGCCGGCAATCAGCGATAATGCGACGACGCCGATTGAAGCGATTAAAGTGATTCTCGATTTCACGGTTTTCCTCCTGGTTATCGAGCAAGGCAGGACAGGCGAGCCGCCTGTCCCACGCGAGCTTTTCGAACGTCCTACCTAGAATAGGAACACGGGCCAGACAGGTTTGGCGGTAAAGAGTACGTCAATCCGAGTAAATCTTTGTAAAAGCTGACCTTGCCTGGTTTGACGAATCTTTACTGTGAGCGCAGAAAACCTGCGGCTACAATGAACGTCGTGGACCGCATTCTGGTCATTGACGACGATGTTGAGCTCTGCTCGAAACCGCGCGATGACCGGTGACCACCTGTTAGTGGTGCTCGACGTCATGCTTCCCGGGCTGAACGGCTTTGAGGTCCTGCGCCGACTTCGTGACGGATCGCGTATCCCGGTCTTGTTGTTGACGGCGCGCGGCGAGGATGTGGACCGTATTGTGGGGCTTGAGATTGGCGCCGACGATTATTTGCCGAAGCCGTTCAATCCTCGCGAATTAGTGGCGCGAATTCGCGCGATCTTGCGGCGCACTCGTGCTGGAGCGGGAGAAATGCCGGTACCGGACGTCATAAAGGTCGGGGACGTGGAACTGGACCCGGCGCGGCGCAGCGTTCACCATCACGGCAAGCCGGTAGAGTTGACGTCGGTTGAGTTCGGACTGCTGCAGGTCCTGCTGCGTGAGGCCGGCCGGGTGGTTACTCGGGAGGCTCTAGTGGACGAAGTGCTGGGGCGAAAGTTCTCGCCGTTTGATCGCAGCATTGATATGCACGTCAGCAAAGTGCGCAAGAAGCTAGGCGACGGCGACTCCGATACGGAAGACCACATCAAGACGGTGCGAGGGGCCGGTTATATTTTTGCGGCGGCGCGTCCAAAGGCGAAAAACGCAACGCGATGAGAAGCTTGTTTTTAAAGATATTTCTGTCGTTCTGGGCAGCGTTAGCATTGGGTTTAACGCTTGCGATTCTAGCTACAGCGGCCTTGCGGCCGACGCGGCAGATTTCCGCTGTGGAAGCGCTGCAACCGAAGCTCCTGGCGGATGCCGTAGAGGCTTATGCGAGCGGAAGCATAGAACAGCTGCATTCCTATCTGCGGAACCTGCATGAAACGCAACACGTGCACGCGATTCTTTTCGTTGATGGAAAGAGCGCGGTTGGACATAGCCCGCCCCCCTGGTTTACCGAGGTAGCCAGAGGAGAAAGAGCGCCGGCGAACACCCTGTGGGGACGTTTGAATCCACACTTCCAGATGCTCAGCGCTTCCGCGGATTCCAACGGTCATCACTACACATTAGTAACGGAGCTACCGCCAGGTGAGAATGCTCTGTTCGGCCCGCGAGGAGTTCCCGGTTTGGGTCTGTTCATCGCCGTTCTTTCCTCGGGCTTAGTTTGTTATCTGCTGGCTCGGTTCTTGACATCGCCCATTACGCGGTTGAGAAATGCAACTCGGAAGCTTGCGTCGGGGGACCTTTCGGCGCGAGTTGGTGGGCGCTTATCCAAGGGACAAGACGAGGTTTCGCAGCTGGTGCGCGATTTTGACCAGATGGCAGAGCAAATCGAAAAGCTGGTCAGCGCGCAGTCACGGCTGCTAAAGGACATCTCGCACGAGTTGCGGTCTCCCCTGGCGCGTCTGAGTGTTGCTCTGGAGCTTGCCCGTCAGCGCACAGGTTCTGACGCGCAAGGCGTACTCGATCGCATCAGTCTCGAGTCGGACCGCATGAATGACTTGATTGGAAATCTCACCACGATTGCCCGGCTCGACAGCGGGACCGGTAGCCTTCGCAAGGTTGAGGTGCGGTTGGAGGAATTGGTGGAGGAAGTCGCCAGGGACGCTGATTTTGAGGCCCAAGCGCGAAACTGCCGAGTCGAATGTGAAGTTATGGATGAGCTTCCAGTTTTAGGCGATCCGGCTCTGCTCCACAGCGCCGTTGAAAACGTGGTGCGGAATGCTACGCGCTACTGCGGCGACGGTACAACCGTAAAGGTGCGGGCGGAAAGGTCGGCTCCGGGATCGGCGCCCGAGGCAGTGATTCGGGTCAGCGATCTGGGACCGGGCGTGCCGGAAGCAGAACTCGACAAGATTTTCCGTCCTTTTTACCGGATTGACGATGCGCGTGGACGTTCCACGGGGGGCGTCGGCTTGGGCCTTGCCATTACCGAGCAAGCTGTGAGGTTGCACGGAGGCTCGGTGGGAGCATCCAACCTTGCTGAGGGTGGGCTGTTGGTGGAGATCCGGATTCCGCTGGTTGAATCGGGTGATCGGGTGATCGGGTCATCGAATGATCTGAAAACCACGCCATTTGTCTCGGGCAAGTGACTTGAGCCGGGTTTGCTCTTTTCCGTCCATTCCTGATACACAATTGGGGTAAGCCTTTCAAAAACCAGCTGTTGGCTCTTGGCCTCAAGATGGGCGTCGTCGCTCAAGGTTAAGAATCGTTACCTAATCACTGTCTCTGGGGAGAAGGAATGCGCACAAGGTCCTGGGTTCTGGCGCTGCTGGCGGTCATGCCGGTTGTCGTTTTCAATAGTTGCTCAACTGGAAACAATGGAACGACGTCAGGAACCGGATTCATGTGGGTGGCGACCAAGGGTGACCAGTTGGTGAGCTCTTTCACTATTGATCTAAGCAATGGAGCCGTGTCTTCGGTGCGATCGAGTGTACCGACGGGACCGAACCCTTCAAGAATGGCGCTGACCCCAGACGGTAAGACGTTGTTTGTGGCAAGTGTGGACGATAATTGTGGAACCGCGCAGACGCCAGTTTACTGTGATCGAGTGCGACCATTTCCAATCAACCAGAGCGACGGGACCATTGGGACCCAGGCAACAGCGGTCCAGATTACGACGACAACATCCGGCACGCCACTTGGAATGGCGCTCGGATTGGCGATCGATCCGACAGGGGCATTCTTGTTCGTTACCCACCAGGGAAATTCGGGAGCGATTGGGGCGCAGGGGACGGTTGAAGGAACAATTTCCGTGTTCACAATTTCTGGAACAAGCTTGAGTCCGGTGGGCTCGCCGATCGTCACCACGCAACTTGGGGATTCGACGGGGACCGGGCCAGTGGCCCTGGCACCCACAACGCTCTCGGGTTCAGGCGGATACCTGTATGTCGTGAACCAGTTTTCCAGTACCGTGTCAGCGTATTCGTACGACAGTAGCGGCAATCTTGCTTTTCTAACGAATTACCCCGTGGCGGCAAATCCTTCGGCATTGGCGTTTTCCCGGGAGGTGGCAAACACCAACCGTGATCATTTCCTTTTTGTCTCGAATACTGGCTCGAATCAGGTGAGCGTCTTCTCCGCGTGCGTCGAAATCACTTTGAATTGCGGGGCTCCGACCGGAGTGTTGTCTCCGATTTCCGGCTCTCCATTTCCGGCGCCGACCGGTCCGGGACCAATCCTGGTAGATCCGGCTTTTGACTGGGTCTATGTAATCGAGCAAACGTCGTTTCAGGTTTCGCAATTTGCTTTCGCGCCAGCTACGGGAGCGCTTTCAGCTTTGTCTCCAGCCAGCATTTCGGCCGGGGCAGGGCCGGTGTCGGGCGGAATTACGTCGGACGGGAATTGGGTGTTCATTGCCAACAGTGGGGCATCGAACCTGTCCGCTTTGGGCGTTAGCTCGACGGGAAAATTAAGTCCGGCGAACACCTCGACGGTGATTCTTGCCAACCAACCATCTGCGATTGTGGTCAGGTGAGCTGAAAGTAAATGCTGGTTCGAACCTTCCTTTTGCGATTTGCTATTGTCGTAATCATGAGCACCCTTGTCGGATTTCAAACGGTCGCTTCTCATGCGGTCTCTTCTCAGGCACTCAAGGCACCTGAGGCGATCACCGATCCAAAACAAATCACGGCCAAACCCAGCGCAGTTGTTGAACAGGGCGAAGAGAGCCTGTCGCTGCAGCGGCTCTATATGACACGACTGGTCGGCGATACGGCGTGGTCGCCGGATGGAAAGACAATCTGCTTCGTATCCAATATCACAGGACGAAATAATTTGTGGCTGGTTCCGGCAAATGGCGGCTGGCCGACACAGTTGACGGTCAGCGACCAACGGGAGAGCAACCCGGCATGGTCTCCCGATGGCAAATGGATCGCGTATCAGTCGGATTACGCGGGCGACGAGCAGTGGGACATTTTCTTTGTGTCACCGACGACGGGGCAGGTTGTGAATGTCACGAAAACGCGCGAGATTTCGGAAGAAAATCCGGTGTGGTCACCGGACGGGCGCTATCTGGCTTACATGGTCAAGCCGAAGACTTCGTCGTCGTATGAGATTGATGTACTCGACACCTTGATGCGGGAGACTCGACAGATCACGACGAACACGCCAGCAGACAAGCTGAATGCGAACCCGATCTGGTCGAAGGATGGGCATTTTATCGTCTATACGCAGGCTGAGGCGAAAGGGACAAACTCAAACATATTTATCGCCGATGTGAAGACCGCAAAGAGCACGCTGCTGACACCGCATGACGGTGAAAGACTTTACGAGGCAAATGATGTTTCTCCGCGGTCGGTTAAAGATGCGAGGTCGATTCTCATCACTTCCAACGCCGGCAACGGATACCAGAATGTCGGCTTGCTGTGGGTCAGTGACAAGGGGACGTCGATTACTGGCACATTTCATCCGGGCAAGGTTGAATGGCTTACAACTGACAAGTGGGAAGTTTCCGCAGGAAGCTTTTCTCCTGATGGAAAGTCGGTGACGTGGCGCGCCAATGTGGATGGGAACACCGACCTGTACATCCACGATCTCGACACCGGGAAGACAACAGATCTGCCTCTACCCGAAGGGGTGAATTCATTTGGTGGTGCGGAATCGTCGTTTTCCCGCGATGGTTCGAAGTTGCTTTACTACCACAATGGCCCGAACGCGCCGAATGACGCCTGGGTATATGACGTAGTGACAGGCAAATCGGCACAGGTCACGCATTCACTGATGGCAGGAGTTCCGGCGGACCATATGGTCGGACCGTTTCTGGTGCACTATCCGAGCCGCGACGGCAAGTGGACCATTTCAGCATTCGTGTACGTACCGCACAACATGCAGCGCAATGGGCAGAACGCGGCCATTGTCTATGTACACGGCGGGCCGACTTCGCAGACGGTGAATTCGTTCAACCGGTTTATTCAGCACATTGTGAACCAGGGATACATGGTGATCGCGCCGAACTATCGCGGCTCGACCGGATATGGGAAAGAATTTCAGGATGCGAATCTGTTCGACATGGGCGGCGGGGATTTGCAGGATGTGCTGGCGGCGGCAGATTTTGTGAAGGCAACTGGATATCCGGATCCGAAGAAGCTCATCGTTATGGGCGGCAGCTATGGCGGCTACATGACGATGATGGCGGTAACCAAGGCGCCGAGCGTTTGGGCCGCGGGAGTTCCCATCGTTCCCTTCGTCAACTGGTTTACCGAAATCGAGAATGAAGATCCGGTGCTGCAGCAATCCGACCGCGCGACCATGGGCGATCCCGAAAAAAATCCCGAGCTGTTCCGCGACCGCTCGCCATTTTTCTTTGTAGACAAGATCACGGCGCCATTACTGCTGCTGGCGGGAGGGCATGATCCGCGCTGTCCGAAAGAAGAGACAATTCAGGTTGTGGACGAGATTAAGAAACACGGCGGCGTAGCGGATTACAAGATTTATGAAAACGAAGGCCACGGCTTCGCCAAGGTTGAGAACCAGATTGACGCCTATCAGCGGGTGACGGATTTTCTGAAGGCGCGTGTGCCGCCTGCGGATTGCGGGTGCAAGTTGAACGAGTAGGTTGTCGCTATATTCAGCACGGTGCAAGGTATTTTCCCCTGACAAAAGCAGGCTCCTCGTCATCGAGCAAGCTCGACTCCTCGGAATGACAATGGTTTAGGGTGTGCGCGGAGTGGCGGCTACGATCGCGTTGATCAAACCTGGAATGGTGTATTCCGCTGCTTCGATGTGAACGGGCAGGCCAAGTTCACGCAATGTGCTTGAGGTAATGGGACCGATGGAAGCCAGCTTGATTCCGCTGAGGAGGTCAGCCGTCCCTACGGGACTTGGCTCCTGGCTGGGCGATCCCCGGCGCTGGAGCGCCGGGCTATTGGCAATCGTTCCTCTGGCACGAGGCTTCGAAGTTGTCCTCGCCGATCTGGAGCGCGACGATCCAAGTAGCTGCGCGAAATTCCGAACACTTGAAGAGCTTGTAAAACAGACGACGTGGGGCCGTCGCTTGTCGTCGCTCATAAGCGCTGATAGACGCTTCCCGGAAGGGGTTGGTATCACGGTTTCGTAGGCCTCTGCCACGTCCACCTTTGCTCCGAGTCTTCGTAGCTCCCGTGGAATCACATCGCGGGCTACTTTGGCGCGCGCGAGCAACACATGCTTCCCTTTCATTTTGCGGCGCAGACTCTTGACCACGGACTCGGCGACGTACTGTTCCGGGACGACTGCGACTTTGAGACCACGGTTTTCGATTGCAGCTCGGGTGGCTGGACCGATGGCGGCGATCTGAAGGTGCTGGAGTGCGGACGGATTCAGGCGCAGCTTCTTCATTCGAGTTGCGAAGGCGTCCGCGCCGTTGACGCTGGTGAGAATGAGCCAGTCATACTTGTCCATTCTTTTAAGTGCCGAATCGAGCGGTTTGTACGAACGTGGCTTGCGGATTTCGATGAATGGAATTTCGATGACGTCGGCGCCAAGGGCCTTGAGGCCGCGCGAGAGTGCGCTGGCCTGATGGCGCGTGCGGCCGACGAGGACGCGCAGTCCAGAGAGGGTGTCTTTTGTAAATCGTTTCAAGAGTCGGTCGTCCCTCCGGGACTTGGTCTAGCCTTCCAGCTTCCCAGCGCTAAAGCGCTGGGCTAAGTTCGAGCGCCCCTACGGGGCTTAGTCTTTGGCTTAGTTGTGCCATTGCCTTCACGCGGAGATTGTTCTCCTCTAAATTATTTCGGGTCCTCGCCAAGGCCTTGTTGCCGCATGAGTGCCGCGGTTCCGGCAGCGGCGGAATCCGAACTGTCGGCCAAAGCGCGAATTACGTTCTCTTGCTCGGCGCTGGTGCGGTTCTGGCTGAGTTTGAATTTGGTCTCGACACGAGTCGCCGTAATTTCGAAGGCGACGATGTGGCGCTGCATCCGATCGCGATATTCATCGCTAAAAGAATTCCATTGCTTGGCATAGTAAGAGTCAAATTGAGCGATAAGATCCTCAAGCACTTGCCTGGTCGCAGACTCGTCGGTGATGACTCTTCCCTTCCCGTAAACATGGAGAGCGGCGTAGTTCCACGTGGGCACGCTTTCGCGGATCTCATACAGAGTCGGAGAGACATAGGCGTGCGGCCCGTGAAAAATGACCAGGGACTCATGGGCTTGTTCCTGGCCGATCATCTGCCAATGCGGATTCGCTTTCGCGACGTGCCCTCGCAGAGTTATTCGGTCGGAAGATTCGTCGATCAGAATGGGAAGGTGCGTTGCGAATGGGCCGCTTTCGCTTGACGAAACAAGAAGGGCGAAAGGATTGTCGCGCATGAATGCGAGGGCAGTTGTGCGATCTTCAATTCGGTTGAATTCAGGAATGTACATTTGGTTCCGATCTACGCAGGGTGATCCCGCTCAGAAGGACGGGCGAGACGCCCGTCTCCCCACAAGCGTCTTCCCACTAGGCTAATGCTCACGGTTGTTGCGGCGTTACTTGATTTTGGGAATAAACCATGGCAAGTATTGCTGCTCCTCCGCGGCGCAAGAGTTTCTCTGCTGTCAATTCTCCCAGGCTGAATGCGTTCGACGCAGTTATTGATTCCCGCAACACCGACCTGCCGTCAGGACTTGCGATGACCGCCTGAAGATGCAGTTCGCTACCCTGCAGTCTCGCGTTTGCCCCAATCGGCACTTGGCAGCCGCCGCCCATGGCTTGCAGCAGGGCGCGCTCACAATCGGTTTCCATGCGCGTGGCGGCGTGATTCAGGAATCCCAGTGCATCTATGACCTCGCGATCTCCGGCGTGAGTCTCGATGGCTAAAGCTCCCTGGCCGGCGGCTGGACACATAATCTCAACCGGCAGGACCTGCCGAACGAATTCCGTTTTGCCCAGCCGCCGTAGACCGGCCAAGGCCAGAATAATGGCCTCGTACTCGCCCGATTCAAGTTTGCGCAAGCGCGTGTCCACATTTCCGCGCAGTGGAAGCACCTTCAGATCAGGACGAAGCGCTTTCAGTTGTGCCTCGCGACGCAAGCTGCTGGTCCCGACTCGCGCGCCTTGTGGCAAGTCCTCGATCGAAGAAAATCTCACCGAGCAGAAAGCATCCCTAGGATCTTCGCGGGCGGGCACTGCGGCGATTGTGAATTGATCAGACAGCTCCGTCGGCAAGTCCTTCAGGCTGTGGACAGCGAGATCGATTCGATTTTCGGCAAGGGCTTCTTCGATCTCTTTGATGAACATGCCTTTCGAGCCGACCTTAGCGAGTGCCACGTCGGTGATTTTGTCGCCGGTGGTGTGGATGATCTCGATTTCGATCTCGTGACCGCGCTGGCGAAGAAGTCCAGCAATGTGGTTTGCCTGCCAGAGGGCCAGTTGCGACCCGCGTGAGCCAATTCTGAGGCGCAAGAATCAGCTCCTCGGCCCCGAGCGGGCACGGGCTTTTTCAGGAGTCTCAACTTCTTGTGGCGCTTTAGGTTGTTGCTGCAAGTTAAATATTCTACGAAAGCTATCTAATAGGGTAGTTATCTCCTGCCCAGCGGCGGCAGATTTCAGGCGAGTGATCGGGGTGTGCAGAATCTTGTTGACGATGCCGTGGCTCAGCGCTTCAACTGCTCCCTCTTGTTCCGCTGAAAGTTGCCCAAGTCGTCCGCGCACCCGATCGACTTCTGCCTGACGGATGGTCTCGAAATGATCTTGCAATGAAACGATAGTCGGCACCACATGCAGAGTTTGCAGCCGGGCCTGGAATCGCTCGACTTCGGCGTCGATAATTTTCTCGGCGCTTAGCGCTTCCTGCTTGCGACCGGAGACGTGAGTGGCGACAGCGTCCTGCAGATCGTCAATGTCGTAGACGAAAATGCCGTCTAGCTTGTTCATCGCAGAATCAACGTCGCGCGGGACGGCAATGTCAATGAAGAACATAGGACGGTTCTTCCGCTTGGCCAGAAATTTTTCGCCATGCTCGCGCCGGAAGATCGCAACCGGAGCGCCGGTCGAACTAATGACGATGTCGGCTTGCTCGCAATGTTCGTAGAGCTGATCGAAACGGATGGCGTTGCCGCCGAAGCGTGAAGCGAGATCACGGGCGCGATCATAGGTGCGGTTAGCCACAAAGATCGGGCCCGCCCCGCGAGCTAGCAGATGCCGCGCCGCAAGTTCTGACATCTTTCCGGCCCCCACAAGGCAAACTTGTTTGCCTTCGAGCGAACCGAAAATCTTTGCCGCCAGCTCGACCGCGGCGGAAGCGACGGAGACTGATGATGATCCCACTTCGGTCTCGGTGCGAACTCGTTTGGCGACAGCGAAGGCGCGAGTCAGCAGCAGATCGAGATAAGACTGCACGGTTCCAGCGGCTCTGGCGGTTGCGTACGCTTCCTTGACCTGGCCGAGAATTTGCGGCTCCCCAACGATCATGGAGTCGAGGCTCGACGCAACGCGAAACACGTGCCGAACGGCTTCCCTCTGTTGGTACTCGTACAAATGCGGTTCGTATAACGATGCATCAAGGCTGAAGTGTTGCCGGAAGAATTGCCGAAGGTCGGTGCTCCCATTCGCCGTCTGTGCGAGGACTTCCACTCGATTGCAGGTACAGAGAATCATCCCTTCCCCAACGCCCGGCACCTGCATGAGCTGACGCAACGCTTCCGGAAGCTGGCGCTCGGGAATGGCAAGCCGCTCGCGGACCTCGACGGGCGCGGTCTTGTGATTGACGCCAAGGAGTTGGAAGTTCATGGGCGCGCCAACTCGTGAATTTTGCTGAAATAGTTCGCTGCCCACGCCACGATAGCCATCGCGAAAGTCCCTGCCGCGAGATACGCCGCACGGCGGCCGCGCCAGCCCGCACTCCAACGGGTGTAGAGCAGAACCAGATAGACCGCCCACATCAAGGACGACAGCAAAATCTTTGGATCGCGGAAATCAACTTTCCCGAAGGTAGCTTGCGCAATCACCATGCCGGCGACGAGGCCTGCGGTCATGAATGGGAATCCCAGCAATAACGACCTGAAACCGATCTCGTCGGTGACTTGAAGGGCGGGAAGGCGGGAGAGCAAACCAGCGGGTCGCTTGGCTTTTAGGGCGCGTTCCTGGATCAGATAGATCAGACTGGCGCTGAAACTGAGAACCAGCGCCGCGTATCCGGCAAAAATCAGGGAAATGTGCGCGATCAGCCAGCCTTGTCGAGCGGTTTGAGAAGCCACGACAAACGGCTCCTGTCCGCTGGCGCCGACAAATGTAAGCAAAAAAACCAACGGGAATACGACGATCCCCGGCGAGGTGGTCTGGTACACCATGTACACGATCAGGAAGACCACCATAATCAGAAAGCCCAGCACGGAGGCCGCGACCGAGAGTGATGCTAAACCGAGATCACCGGATTGACGCACGGTTTCGGTGATCGCGACGAAATGAAAGATCATGCCGAGATAGGCGGCATGGAGGGAGAGCCGGTTCAGAAATTCTTTGGTGCGGGTGAGGGCGACGAGTACGTAGAGAAGTCCCAGGCCATAAAGCGCGAGCGCCACCCGGAGCCAGATGATTGCCATATTGAAGTCGGGCGGCAGAATCCGCCCGTTTCCGCAATTATAGAGGTTCTTTGGGCTGCGGAGACCCTTCGAGCCTACAAGATCAAAAGACTAACCGCAGAGGCCGCAGGGGTTTCGCAGAGATCGCAAAGAGACGATTTCTTGAGCTAGTGCTTCTTGGCTGCTTTCTTTGAGCTCGCTGAGGATTTCTTAGACGGAGATTTCTTAGCTGGTTTCGCAGGCTTCGCGGCGACCGGTTTTGCTGAAGGCACTAGTTTCGACGGAGGTACGGCGTTCGGCTTCGCTGAACTCTTCCCTGGCACTGCTCCCTTCGCGAGAGGGGCGGGGGTGACGGCGAGTGCAAGAGCAGCTTTGCCCTTCTTTTTCCCAGCCGGCTGCGCGACCGGCGGCGGAACTTGCGCAGCAGCAGCTTTTGCCGCACGACCACGCCTTGGTGGTGGCGGCGGTGGTGGTGGAGGAGGCGCCAATGGCTTTAGGAACTTAACGGAATCTTCTGCTGCACCTGACGCCACTTAGTGAAGAAATTCTTGATCTTTTGCGCGACTGCTTGCTGCCTGGCTGTTATGGCCAGATACAACACCATCTCCTGGCGGGCGCTCGAGAGAAGCTTCCACGTTCGCGATGGGGTTGCTGCCTCCTTGCCGCTCAGCCGCTTGGCCAGTTCTTTCGCGTTGTCTTCCAGGTCGCGCCAAGCCTCAGCCAGATCACGGCGCGGAATAGCCTTGCGGATGTCCGCAGTCTCTTTGTCGCTCAATCTTGCGGTCAGGAACTCGAGCACGGCGGGCGCCGGGTCGGGCCCATAGCCGAGTTCGACCATTTGCTGGCGGGTTTTCATCAGTTGCGATAGACCGTTGGTGTCTACTTTGGCGACGGTCCAGTGTGCGCTCAAAACTTTCAGCCAGCCTTCTTTTTCAAGCACACGGACCACGTTCAGCGGATCGTCTTCGTAGGCCAGTTGCTCGAGCTCGTAACCAATTGCGCGGTTGCTGATGTACTCGATGTAATTGTTCTCTTTCGCAGAGTCGTAGCGGGCCTGGGTACGTTCCTCGAGTGGCCAGTGAAAACGAGCGGAAAATCGTGACGCACGGATCAGACGCGACGGATCTTCTACAAAAGCGTAATTGTGCAGAATACGCAACAGCTTGGCTTCGATATCGGCAGCGCCATTGAAGGGGTCCATCAGCAGACCGCGTGAGCCGGGATTCAGCGACAACGCTATGGCGTTCACGGTGAAGTCGCGGCGGCGCAAGTCCTCGATAATGGTGGCCGGGGTCACGATCGGCGGCTTGCCCGTCTTTTCGTAGCGTTCGGTGCGGGCAGCGCTGACCTCAGCACGAACTCCACCGGGCAGAGTGACGTAGATCACGTGCGTATCATCTTCAGAACCGCCGATGACAGCCCCTGCGCGTTCGAATTCTTTTTGCAGTTTGAGGGGATTGCCCTGAACGGTGAAATCGAGATCGCGGATGGGAAAGCCGCTGATGATGTCGCGCACGGCCCCGCCGGTGAGATAGACGTTCATGCCGGCGGCGCGGGCGATCTCCTGCACCAGCGTGACGCCTTTTTGCTGGTTCGGCGTCAGCCGCAGCTCCATTGTGTAGATGTAGTCAGCCATTCTTCGTCGAGAACACGGTGGTGAACTGCTGCGCTACAGGCACCCGGCGTCCTGAGGATTTCCACAGTCTGTGGAAATCTCGCGATTGCTGCATGTAAGTGGTTAACTCTGAATCGGTTAGTTTCATTTCGCGAGGACGAGCGAACTACAGAAAATAACACAACGTTATCGTTTTGGCTACTGTGAAGGGAGATACGTGGGAGTTTTGCTAAGGGAAGTGCGAGAATCGAGGAACATCGGGTGATCGGATGATCGGTCATCGGGCGATTTCAGATCCCGATTGCCCGATGACCAGATCGCCCGATCATCTCCATGCCTTCCACGCACAAGAAAGTCATCGTCCGCAAGGTTGATCGCGACACGGTAAATGGCTATGTCGCGCCGGCGCACTTTGTCCGTGACGGCAAGTTGGAGTTGCTGAATACTAGCGGCAATGTCGTGGCAATTGAGCTTGCGGACATCAAGTGCGCCTTCTTTGTGCGCGAATTCGGCGACTCCGATTCCCTTCCCCGAAAGACGTTCACTACCCGGCCGCGCTCGGAGGGCCTGTGGGTGCGAATCAAATTTAAGGACGGCGAAGTTCTCGAAGGGCTGATGCCGAACGACCTCAGCCTGACCACAGCCGAAGGCTTTCTGATCAATCCTCCGGACCTGCGGTCGAACGTGCAGCGGATGTTTGTCCCACGGTCGGCGCTGGAATCACTTACCGTGCTTGCTGTAATCGGGGCCGCACGACGTCAACGAAAAGGGCCTGCGGACGTGATGCAGGTTCCGATGTTTGGGGAGTGAGTTGAAGTGAGAACACAGTGCGCTTTCTTCGCCAACTTGATGTGCCTCGGCTTATTAGGCATGCTCTCTCCTGCACAAGCCCCGAACATGCCTCCCGGCGGCAAGGTACGCACGTATTACATTGCTGCCGATGAAGTGGACTGGGAATATGCTCCAACGCGGGTGAACCAGATTACCGGCGAGAAATATCACCTCGAAGACGATCCAGAATCACGTGGGACACTGGATCCGAACTCCACAAATTACAAAAAAGCCCTGTTTCGTGAGTACTCGGATAGGAGCTTTACTGCTCTAAAGCCCCGCGAAGGAGCTTGGTTACACCTCGGCATTCTGGGTCCTCTTGTGCGCGCCGAAGTGGGTGACACAATCAAGGTGGTCTTCAAGAACAATGCGTCGCGTGCGTATAGCATCCATCCACACGGAGTCTTTTACGCCAAAAATTCCGAAGGGGCGGGTTATCAAGACAGCACAAGCGGAACCGCGAAAGCAGATGACGCGGTTGCTCCCGGTTCCACATACACCTACACGTGGCCGGTTCCGGAGCGTGCGGGCCCACCTGACGGAGACGGCAGTACAGCGTTCTGGGTTTATCACTCTCACGTGGACGAGGGCAAGGACATCAACTCAGGCTTGATTGGTCCGATCATCATCACGCGACGCGGCATGGCGCGGCCGGACGCTTCGCCCAACGATGTGGAGCACGAATTTGTTATTCAGTTTGGGCTCTATGATGAACATCTGAGCTGGTATTGGGACTTCAACCTCAAGCGGTTGTATGGAGATCCCAAGAAATACGATGGCAGCAATGTTGGCGTGCACGATTTTCACCATTTCTTCAGCATCAATGGATATCTGGATGGCAATGGTCCGATGATGACCATGCGCAGCGGAGAGCGCGTGCGCTGGTACGTGTTCGCCAATCCTAACGAAGAAGAAGCGTGGGACATTCATACCGTGCATTGGCATGGCCAGACGGCAACTATCGGACATATGCGAACGGATATGGTCATGCTCACGCCGATGATGAGCGCGGTTGCGGATATGGTCCCAGACGACTTGGGGATTTGGTTATTGCACTGCCACATGCCGGGACATTTCGGGGGAGGCATGCGAACCCGGTTTCAGGTGTTGCCGAAAAAGTGATACGGCTGTGTGTGGAGTCCCCGCTTAGAGCTTCTCGTAGAATTCGCAGCCGGAGCAGGAAATGAAGATGCCGCCGGAGACGCCGCGTTCGCGGTCCTTCACGCGCTTCACGATGCGGGTGGGCTTGCCACACTTGGGGCAGTCGGTGCTCTTGGTGGTGTCCATCACTTTTATGCGGTCCGCGGTCTTGGCGATCTTGGCCATTAGTTCTCCCCTGGTTTCGATGTGATTTTTATTTTATCAGCAGTCGCCACTCAGCATTCGCACTCGGCATTCAGCCCCGTCTCGTCGCTGATCGGACGGTGATTTGCAAAAAGCAGGTTCCTCACCCGCCAGAGGCGGGTTCGGAATGACAGTAAATGGAAGGGATTTGGCTCAATGGTGAGGGCGGAAATCTGAAATCCAGAACTGCTGAATGCGACCGCTAAATGCTGAGCGCCGAAGGCTGGTGCTGCTCGCTGAATGCTGCCTGCTCATTCATCAATGAAACCGATGTTCTTCATCGAATTTTCGGAATTGACTGACTGACCGGGGTCGCGTAGCTTCTAATTTCATGCTGAATCGGCACCATCACCACCACCATCACGCGCACAGCGCGACGGCGGGGGTGTGGGGCTGAGCTAGTCAGCACAGACACCGGGAATAGGGCCCGCTGAAGCAAATGCTCAGCGGGCTTTTTCTTTTCACAGCAATTTGTTACCACGGAGGCACGGAGAATTTGAATCATTGAAGGTCCACCAATATTGAGTGACTCGCTCATCTTATCCGTGCCTGCTCGGCCAGTAGAGGGTTAGGAAATGAAGATTGATTTCGACAAGATGCAGGGGCTGGTTCCGGCGATTGTGCAGGACGCAGCCAATGGCGACATTCTGATGCTGGGCTTCATGAACCGGGAAGCGTGGGAGAAAACCCAAAAGATCGGATATGTGACGTTTTATAGCCGAACGCGAAACGAGCTTTGGACAAAGGGCGAGACTTCAGGCAATCGGCTGAAAGTGGTTTCAGCCGCAACTGATTGTGACCGTGATTCGCTGTTGATACGGGTGGAAGTTGAGGGTGAGGGCGTGGTTTGTCACGAGGGGACGAGGTCGTGTTTCACGAAGATGATTTCGTCAATTGAAAAGCCCCACTTCTCGAAAACCGCGAGAAGTGGGGCACCCGCGGTGTCGACCGAGTCGGCGGGGGAGATCTCGCGATGAAGACCCGGCTGGGCATTCCGAAGGGCAGTTTGCAGGAGGCGACACTACAGTTGTTCGCGCAGGCGGGTCTTCCGATTCACACGAACTCGCGATCGTATTTCGCTTCTACGGGAGATGCGGAGATCGAGTGCATGTTGATACGGGCGCAGGAAATGGCGCGGTACGTCGAGCACGGTGCCCTCGACGCGGGATTGACGGGCCTTGATTGGGTGATTGAGAGCGGGCTTGAGGTCGTGACGGTTTCGGATTTGATTTATGCCAAGCAGAGTCGAGGCAAAGTTCGCTGGGTGCTGGCGGTGCCTGAGAGTTCATCTTTCGAGAAGACGGAGGACCTGGCGGGAAAAATTATCGCCACTGAACTGGTGAATGTCACTAAGAATTACTTTGCGACCCGGGGGGTGGAAGTGCGAGTCGAGTTCTCCTGGGGTGCAACAGAAGTGAAGCCTCCAATGCTGGCGGACGCGATTGTCGAAGTCACCGAGACTGGCAGTTCGTTGCGGGCGAATCATCTTCGCATCATGGATACGGTGCTCGAAAGCAACACGCAGATCATCGCCAACAAGGCCGCATGGACGGATTGCGAGAAGCGGCGGAAGATCGAAAATCTTGCGCTGATGTTGCGCGGCGCAATGGAAGCCAAAGATCGAGTTGGTCTCATGCTGAATGTCCGCAAGGAAGACCTGGAACGAGTGCTGAGCGTGCTGCCAGCGCTAAAGCGGCCTACGATTTCGACCCTGAGTGATCCGGAGTGGCTGGCGGTCAATACGGTCATTGAGGAATCGCTGGCATGGGATGTGATCCCACGGCTGAAGGAAGCGAATGCGCAAGGGATCGTGGAGTATCCGCTGAACAAGGTGGTCGTGTAAATGCGGATTCTGAGGGGCGCCGCCGCAGAAGCTTACATGCGTAAAGCGCAGCATCGCAGCTCGCGATTGGAGCAAGTTGAACCTGCAGTACAGAAGATTGTGGAGGACGTCCGGCAAAGTGGAGATCGAGCGCTGCGGAAGTACGCGAGAAAGTTTGATGCATTAGGGCGGTCGGACTTTTTGCGAGTACCCGAATCGGAATTGCGGAAGGCATGGAAAAACGCCTCCGCTCCACTCAAAGCTGCGCTGCAAGTGGCCGAGCGAAATATTAGGCAGTTTTGCGAATGGCAGAAGCCGAAGGAGTGGCTGCGGTCTCGCAGGGGCATCTCCCTGGGGCAATCGGTGTGGCCGCTGGAATCTGTTGGCTGTTATGTGCCGGGCGGACGCTTTCCTCTGGTCTCGACGTTGCTCATGACGGTGATTCCAGCGCAGGTGGCGGGCGTTAAAAACATTCGCGTAGTTTCTCCGCGACCGAGCGATGAAGTGTTGGCCGCGGCGGGAATGCTGGAAGTCAAGGAGTTCTATCGGGTTGGCGGGGCCCAAGCCATCGCGGCTCTGGCGTACGGAACGAAAGCTATTCCGCGCGTGGACAAAATCGTGGGGCCGGGAAATTTGTACGTGACCGCAGCCAAGAAGATGGTTTCGTTCGATTGCGCGATTGACATGTTGGCAGGGCCAACCGAAGTGGTGATCGTCAGTTCCAAAGGCGAGCCTGCGTTTATTGCCGCCGATCTGGTCGCACAAGCGGAGCATGATCCTGAGACGCTGGCGATGTTTATTACGAGGTCGGAGAAACTCGCGAATGCAGTCGCGAAGGAAGTGGAATCGGGCGGACGAGGGCGTCCGTCGCTGCGTGAGAATCTAATTGCGAAACGTTCTCTCGATTCCCGAGGCGCAGTACTCATTGCAAATTCAAAACGTGAGGCCTTTGACTGGGCGAATCGGATAGCGCCTGAACATATCACGGTCGAAAAGGAAGATTTGAATTTTGTGCAGAATGCGGGCTCGATTTTCGTTGGCGACTATTCGGCACAAGCTGCCGGAGATTATGCTTCTGGTCCTAATCACGTATTACCCACGGGCGGCGCGGCGCGGTTTCGCGGCGGGCTAAGCGTGATGGACTTCGTGAAGTTGATTACCATCCAGGAAGTCTCGGCAAAAGGATTGCAGAGCATCGCGCCGGCTATTGTGCAACTGGCTGAGACTGAGGGACTGCGCGCGCACGCGGACTCGATTCGGGTGAGGTGCGCTAATGCTTAGAGCGCGTGAGGCGGTGCGAACGTTGAAGGAGTATCATCCGCCGCTCGGCAATCGCGAAGGGTTGAGGCTTGATTTCAACGAGAACACAGCCGGCTGTTCACCTCGAGTGTTGCAGAAATTGCGTAGCCTTGACGGCGAGTCGCTAGCGCGATATCCGCAACGCGAGCCAGCGGAGATGGTGGTCGCGACCAGCCTGGGCATCTTCTCAGAAGAATTGCTCCTGACCAACGGTACGGACGAAACAATTCACTTGATCTGCGAGACGTTTCTCGAACCTGAGGATGAAGCCATCATTGTTGTGCCTACTTTTGCGATGTTTGAGATTTATGCCGCGGCGACTGGTGCGCGAGTGATGGCGATTCCTGCGGGCGACAATTTTCAATTTCCTACGGAAGAGGTCATCGCGCGGATCACGGTTCGCACGCGATTGATTGCCATTGCCAATCCGAACAATCCTACTGGAGCATTTGTTCCGATCGCCGATTTACGACGACTCGCCAACGCGGCTCCCGACGCGGCCCTACTCGTGGATGAGGCGTATTTCGAATTCTGCGGCGAAACTATCGCGCCTGGCTGGCGAGACTTCCCGAACCTTTTCGTCACGCGAACTTTCTCGAAAGCGTATGGAATGGCAGGGCTACGGATTGGTGTTCTGATGGGCAATCAAGAACAGATCCTTATGGTCCGCCGCGCGAGCTCTCCGTACAACCTGAATGCCGTGGCGCTGGCGTGCTTGCCTGAGGCGCTGGCGGATCAGGAATACGTTCAGGAGTACGTGGCCCAGGCGCTGGCGGGACGGCGCGACCTAGAGTCTGAACTAGAAGCGTTGGACATCGGGTATTGGCGCAGCCACGCAAATTTTGTGCTGTTATACCTCGGCGACCGATGCCAACCTTTTATTCGCGAGATGCGTCAACGCGGAATCCTGGTGCGCGACCGCTCGAGTGATTACGGCTGCAAGGATTGTGTACGCATCACTGTGGGAATTCGCGAGCACAATGAGCGGTTGCTGGCGGCACTGCGGGAGGTTCTCACCGAAATCGGCATGCGCGCGAAGGTGGGCGATTGATCGCGTCACGAAAGAGACCAACGTACGCATCCGGCTGACGATTGAGGGAAAGGGACGCTACAAGGTTTCAACTAGAATTCGTTTTTTCGATCACATGCTGGAACTTTTTGCGCACCACGGGGCGTTCGATCTTGATTTAGCGGCAAACGGTGATCTTGATGTTGACCAGCATCACACGGTTGAGGACGTCGGCATCGCACTGGGCCAAGCATTTGCTCAAGCGTTGGGAAACAAACGCGGCATCTTGCGGGCTGGGTACTTTGTGATGCCGATGGATGAAACGCTCGGACTCGCCGCCGTGGATTTTTCCGGACGCGCCGCGGCGGTCGTGGATGCCAAGCTTCGCGTGCGGCTGGTGGGTGATTTGCAATCTGAATTGGTGGCAGATTTTTTTGACGGATTCGCACGCGGAGCACAGGCCAACGTCCATGCGCGGATTCTTTACGGACGTTCGAATCATCACAAGATCGAAGCACTGTTCAAAGCGTTCGCACGTGCGTTACGGGCCGCATGCTGGCACGATAAACAAATGGCACGACTGCTGCCAAGCACGAAGGGTTTGTTGTGATCGCAATCATTGATTACAAGGCGGGCAATCTGACGTCCGTAAAGAAGGCCTTTGACCATCTTGGCGCGGAGACGGTGGTTACTGCGGACATCGCGGAAGTTCAGTTGGCAGAAAAAATCATTTTGCCTGGGGTTGGTCACTTCGCTGCCACAAAGGCCTTGGATGATTCCCGATTGCGCGAAGCCATAATCGAGCGAATCGAGCACGGAGTTCCTTTCCTGGGAATATGTGTCGGGATGCAATGGATGCTGGCATCGAGTGAAGAGGCGCCGGAAGTTCACGGCCTGGCGCTCTGGCCAGGAGAATGCAGCCGCTTCCCTTCCGGAGTAAAGTCGCCGCATGTGGGATGGAATAGTCTGCAGGTTCGCAATGGTGCGTCGCGCCTGCTGCGCGGAATTCCCGACGGCACATTCGTCTATTTCACGCATTCGTACCGCGTGCCGCTGCTTTCCTCGACGGTTGCGGAATGCGAATACGGCGGCGGATTTTCGGCTGTCATAGAACAGGAAAACATGTTTGGAGCGCAATTTCATCCGGAGAAGTCGGGAGCTGCGGGGTTGAAGATGCTGGAGAATTTCTGTCGGCTTTGACGCTTCGCGTCGCTAAAGATTTTAATCGCAGAGGTCGCGGAGAAAGGCTCCGAGAGCGCAGAGAAAAGCAGGTTGTGCTTGCTTTCGACACTTGCCTGATAACGTCCCTGCCGATCGATGGTGATCGTAAGGTCCCTCTGCCGTCCGCCTTCGGCGCACGGCTTCGGGATGACACCGAGCTGTTTAGATGACACAGAGTTGTTTAAATGCTGACGAAACGCATTATCGCTTGTCTTGATGTGGACGCCGGACGTGTGGTCAAAGGCACGCAATTTGTTAATCTGCGCGATGCCGGCGATCCTGCGGAATTGGCAGCCGCGCACAGTGCTGCCGGTGCGGACGAAGTTGTGTTGCTCGACATAACTGCGACACACGAGAGGCGCGCAACATTGCTGGAGACGGTCAAGCGCACGGCCCACGAATTGTTCGTTCCGTTTACTGTGGGCGGGGGTGTGCGCACGCTGGAAGATGCCGGAGCAGTTTTTGATGCTGGGGCGGACAAGATCAGCATCAACTCGGCGGCGATTGCCGATTCCTCGCTCATCACGTGCATCGCTCAGAGGTTCGGATCGCAGGCCGTGATTGTAGCGATTGACGCTAAGCGCAACGGGAACGGGTTTCAGGCGTGGACCTCAGGTGGCAGGGTGCGGTCCGAAAAAGACGCTGTGTTGTGGGCGAAGGAGGCGGAAAATCGCGGCGCGGGGGAGGTATTGCTGACGTCGATGGACCGTGACGGCACTGGCAAAGGCTTCGATTGCGAATTGACACGCGCAATTTCACAAACGGTCCGCATTCCGGTAATTGCTTCGGGCGGCGCGGGTTCGGCGGAGGACTTCGTTCATGTATTTCGAGAAGGTGCGGCAGATGCGGCACTGGCGGCGTCCATCTTCCACTTTGGCTTGAGTTCGATTTCAGATCTCAAACGCCACTTGCTTGTCGCTGGAATTCCGATGAGGTTTCCGTGCTGATCCCCTCCGTTGATCTCATGGGCGGCAAGGTAGTGCAACTGGTTCAGGGGGAGAAGAAGGCACTCGAATTCGACAACTTCGATGAATGGGTGGCGCGGTTTGCGTCTTTTCCTCTAGTACAGCTCATAGATCTGGACGCGGCGACTGGCGGAGACGCTAACGCGAGCCTGATCGAATTTTTCCTGAAACGACTTCCCTGCCAGGTGGGGGGCGGAATCCGCAACATTGAGAGCGCACGCCAGATGCTCGACCTCGGAGCACGACGCGTGATTTTCGGGTCGTCTTTGATAAGCGGAAGCAAGATAGATGTCGCATTCGCGAAATCAGCAGCCAACCAGCTTGGCACAGACAAGCTGGTCTTTGCTATTGATTCGCGCGGCGGAAGAATCGCCGTCCGAGGTTGGCAGGCAATTACCGAGATCACGCCGGTTGAGGCAGTGCAGGCGCTGGAACCTTTCTGCTCGGCGTTTCTCTATACGCACATTGATACGGAAGGCCTGATGGGCGGGCTGCCTCTCGCTCCTGTGCGCGAACTGCGCCATGCCACGCACCGACAACTGATCGCTGCGGGTGGCATTTCCTCGAATGAGGAAATTGAGCGGCTGCATCAGATGGGCGTGGATGCGGTCGTGGGCATGGCACTCTATCTCGGAAAACTCAAGCTGCCTGATACTATTCCAGTCGCGAAATAATTCGACACACACTATACGCAAACACAGGGTCCCTCCACGCGCAGCATGATTCGCGAGCGAATCATCCGGCTCGGTCGGGATGACAATGTGCTTTAGTTTGTGAAGCGGAAACCATGAGCGATTCAACTACCAATGCGCCCGGTTGGCCGGGAATTCCGCCGCGCTGGACCTCGAGCGCAAAGACTGGAATTGGAACATCACTGAACCGCAGCAGCCGCGTGTGGTTCACCCTGAGTCACGGGATCCTGAATGAAATTTACTTCCCCCGCGTGGATATGGCGTGCACACGCGATCTAGGGCTGATCGTCACCGATGGCGCGAGCTTTTTTTCGGAGGAGAAGAGGGATTGTAAGTTCGAAATCGCTCCGGTCGAACCGGGAGTTCCGGCGTTTCGCTTAGCGAACACCGAAATCGCGGGAAAGTACCGGATCGAGAAGGAGATCTTTGCTGATCCGCATCGGAATGTGGTGTTGCAGAAAATCAAATTCGTCGAGCTAAGCTCGCCAGGACAGCCGGCTGTTCCCAGGTTCGGCGGCGGGACATTTCGGCTGTACGCGTTGCTGGCTCCGCACTTGGGCAACGTAGGTAGCAACAACACCGCGTGGACTGGCGACTACAAGGGCGTGCCGATGCTTTACGCAGAGAGCCCGTCGGGACTCGCTTTGGCGCTTGGTTGTTCCGTGCCGTGGAAAAAGATGTCGATTGGTTTTGCCGGCAGCTCGGATGGATGGCAGGAGCTGTCGCGAAATTTTCAGCTCACGAATGAGTATCCGCGGGCTGAGAACGGTAACGTTGCGTTGACGGGGGAGGTTGACCTCGCAGCATGTGGCGGAGAGTTTGTTCTCGCGCTTGGCTTCGGAAACATATGGGCGGAAGCCGGAGAGCAGGTGCGGGCCGCGCTGCTAGACGATTACGGCTCCCTGTTTCGCGATTACGTTTCGCAATGGCGCAATTGGCAAAAGGGATTGCTCGCGCTGGATGGCTCTGGTCCGCGCGATGTGTATCGCGCCAGCACAGCCGTGCTGCGGGCGCATGAGTCAAAAGATTTTCTTGGGGGCGTGATTGCCAGTCTTTCTATTCCCTGGGGGTTCAACAAAGGAGATGAGGACCTGGGTGGGTATCACCTGGTATGGCCGCGCGATCTGGTCGAAACTGCCAGCGGCTTTTTGGCAGCGGGTGCTGTAGGCGATGCGGTGCGAGTGCTGCATTACCTCGAGACTACTCAAGAAGCCGATGGCCGGTGGCCACAGAATATGTGGCTCGATGGGCGCCCTTACTGGAACGGCTTGCAGATGGACGAGGCACAGATGGGAAGAGGACGCCGGGTATTCTCCCTTCACGCTAGCGGTGGAAGTTGCCGGTCTGTTGGCAGCCGCGGACATCGCAGACATTGTGGGTGAGTCGGGCATAGCCTCGTACATGCGCGAACTCGCGGATACATGGAACGACAACATCGAGCGCTGGACATACTCCACGAACGGGGACTTGGCGCGGCAGGTAGGGGTTGACGGATATTACGTGCGTATTGCACCGCCGGAATCCGATTGCGCGGCTTCTCCGACTGAGGGCTTTGTTCCGATCAAGAACCGGCCTCCAGGAGAAAATCTTGACCGCGCTTCGCACGTGATCAGCCCGGATGCGTTGTCGTTGGTGCGATTCGGGCTGCGGGCACCGGACGATCCGCGAATCCTGAACACGATCAAAGTGGTTGATGCGATTTTGAAAGCGAAGTTGCCGCAAGGACCGCTGTGGTATCGCTATAACGATGATGGATATGGTGAACACGCGGATGGGGCACCATTTGATGGCACGGGAATCGGGCGCCCCTGGCCGCTTTTGGTGGGTGAGCGTGCGCACTATGAGCTTGCGGCAGGAAACGTGGGTGGCGCAGAAGCGCTGCTGAAGACAATGGAAATGTCCACGAACGGCAGTCGCCTGCTGCCGGAGCAAGTTTGGGACAGCCCTGACGTTCCGTGGCGCGAACTTTTGCTTGGCAAGCCAACGGGCTCGGCCTGTCCACTGGTCTGGGCACACTCGGAGTACATCAAGCTGGTTCGATCACTGAAAGATGGAAAAATCTTTGATCAGCCCCCGCAGACGGTAAAGCGATATCGACTAGAGCAGCGGCAGGCGGTCTATTGGGAGTGGCGGTTCAATAACAAGTGCCGGGTCATGCCGGCAGGTAAAATATTGCGGGTTGTAGCGGTGGCGCCCGCAACCGTGCACTGGAGTCACGACGGATGGCAAACAGCGCAGGACGTCTCCGCACGGGATACCGGCTTGGGAATCTATGTTGCTGACCTGCCCATAAGCCAGCTGGATGCGGGCCACACTATTATTTTTACCTTTTATTGGCCCGAGGCGAACCGATGGGAGGGCGCCGACTTCGAGGTGATGATCCAGGTAAACTGAGAGCATAGTAGACGCCATGGCGGAACGATTCCAGGCGGTGCACGATCAATACTCAGCGTGGGTGATGAGCGCCCTTCAAGCTTTACTTGAGGATTATCGTCCTCGCAACTTTGCCATTGCGTGATGGGACGGCGCAACCTGGGACGCTGAGCCGGGGCAATTTTGCAAGTCATCCGTTTGTTCTATGGAAAACACGTAGACCAGCCGGAGATTCGTTAGCGCCAGCGCTTGATCGCTGGCTTGGGCCAGAGATCGGTCATAGTGCCGAACTTCGAGCCCCGGCAAATGAACACATCGATATTTTTCTCCAGAGCATAAGGGTTGTCCGCTGAGGTGCCAACATATTCCACGTTGTTCCAGAAAGCTTCGAGATTCTCGCGCGTGTCGTCGAGAACGATCATGCAATTGCCCGAGTAGCCGCGCGGGCCCCACAAGAACCAGGTCTGATGACCGCTGAGGGACTTGGGCAATCCGTACTGGTTCCCAAGGAAATCAATGGCACCGGCCTGGCCATAATCCTGGGCAAAAATGCCGCAGTCGGGGCGCTCGGCAGGACTGAGCTTGTTCCAGGCGATGGCGGTTTCGTCAACAATTTCTTTCCATCCGAACTGGTCGGAGTACCATTGCGGCAAAGTGGCGCGGGCGTGGGAGTGCTCCATCACCGGAAGCTTGAAAGGCAGGGTCTTTGTGTAGGCAAGAAATTTGTCCGGAGAAAGAATTGGTACGACGATGGGCGCGAAGTAAACGCCGCTAGCCAGCACGACAACGGCAATTGCCGGCTTGAGCCAAGCGAGTCTTGGGCGAGTGAGCGCTGCTTCGATCACTGCCGCGCCGGCGGCAAGCAGCATTGGATAGATCGGTGCGAGGTAGTAATTCTTTCCATGCAACGCAAACAATGCCGTGTAGCAGACCAGGTAACTGATCCCCAGCACGCGGTACGGCTTCAATCGCTGCGAAAACAGCAATGCGAGCAGCCCTGTGATCCAGATGGGTGCCGTAAGTGGATTGACTAACAACGTCTGCTGCAGGAAGTACTGGCCCGCGGGCAGCACGACGTCACGATGTTCCTCGCGAATGCCGCGCATTAGTTGTAGGAAAGGCCAGTCGTAATGAAAGTTCCAGATTAGGTTGGGTAGGAAGATCAGAAACGCCGCGAGTCCGCCGAGCCAAATCCATTTACTGAGAAAGACGCGGCGCTGCTCGGTCAGGAGCACGCCAACAACAATTCCGAATCCGAATAGAGCGATCGAGTATTTTTCTTCCAATCCGATTCCGGCGACGACGCCAAACCAGAGCCAATAGCGAAGATCGTTGCGCTTGATCCCCAGGATCACGAAATAGGCGCATCCCATCCACAGGTTCGGTTCAAGGCAGTTCGTTCCCAGCAGGCTGCCGTTCGAGAGATACTGCGGTGCGAAGGCGACGGTGATGGCGCTCAGCAGTAGGGCGTAACGTTTGCCACCCAGTTCGCGCGCAATCAGGGCGGCCTGCACAACCAACAGCGATGACGCAAGGGCAGGAATGAAGCGGATGGCGCGCAGAGAATCGCCGAGCACAGCGCGAGAAATGTGGATCAGAAACGGAATCAGCGGCGGCTGGTCTACGTAGCCCCAACCCAGGTGGTCGCCGCAGGCGATGTAATTGAATTCGTCACGAAAATAGCCATAGCGGTTGTTGAAATAAATATGGAACAGGAGTTTGGCCAGCGCGATGGTCCACACGAGGGCCATGCCCGTCTTCAGAGCAGCCTGGCGCTCAGGGAGCACCGTTGCGGGAATAGAGGTTGTCGTCACGCGACCGTGTCTGCTGGGAGATTATACGGATGCGATTCAGGGTCAGTTCCTCATTGTTGACCCTTAATACGGTTTCTTGTCGGGATAATCGAGTTCGAAAAGTGGCTCAAGGCCGGTTCGCACCAGCAGATCATGAACTTCGGATCAATGCGCTCGAATGTGTCAATGATGGTGTGGTGGCGGAAGTTGTAATCGGCGTCTTCGACCGCGATCGAATAGGTCGGCACGCCCACCACCATGAATGCCTCTTCGTCCGAGTCGAAGGCGGCATCCATCATGATTTGGTTGGCGGCGATTGGTGCCAATGGTTTGAGCACTTTTTCGGTGGCGGGTCGAAGATCATCACGCCCATAGAGCTGTAGGCCGAGCGGAGCCTGCGCTCCGTGATCGGTGTTGATGATTGCCCATAGGTTGTCGAGCTCGCTCTTGTGTTGTTCAACGTAGGCCTTTGATCCCAGGTCCGACTGCTCTTCCCCGGAGAAGAATGCAAATCGCAACGTGTGGCGAGGACGGATCCCCATAGATTTCAAAATGCGCGCCGCTTCGAGCACCACTGCGACACCTGCACCGTTATCGTTAGCGCCCTGGGCCGGGTCCCAGGAATCGAAATGCGCGGTCAACAGAACCGTTTGAGTGGGGTCGGTTCCTTCGAGATCTGCAACGACGTTTCGCTCGGTCACCGGCTGATCAATGAATGAATTCTGCGAGTCGAGTCCGACCTTAACGGCGCCTTTCGCTCGAAGGCGGCGGAGCAAGGCAGCGTCTTCGTTGGCAATTGAAAGCACGGGCAGAGGGCCGCGCGGATAGAAGAGGAATGCAGACGTGTACAGCATGCGGTCGGGCTTGTCGGAAACTATAAGCATGGCCGCGGCTCCCGCTTGGGCGAGCTTCTGGGCAACTTGCATGCGGGCTCCAACATAGGTGGTGGAGAGCGCGTTACTCTTCAGATCTACAAGGACCGCCGCCCCACGAACTTCGGGAGGGATTTTAGGATTGCCGTTGTCAATCGCGCCGAGGTCGGCGACAGGCACTTCGATCGGGCCACGAGTGCCGGGCACCCAACCGTACGTTCCTACATAAAGGGAGCGGCGGATCGGGCTGACGACTTCTCCGGTGGTGGTTCCCTTCTGCCAGCCAGGCGCGAATTGGTATTCCTCAAAATGCGCATTGTTGAAGCCTGCATCTTTCAGAGTCTTGAGGATCAAGTCGGATGTGGCGCGCGATTCTTTGCTGCCTGTAATGCGGCCGCCGATAGTGTCCGTGAGAGCCTCCAGAAAATCGGAAACGCCGCCGCGGGTCAAAGAGTAGCCGACGATGCGGGCGATAGTCTCTGATTTTGTGTCGGTCTGCGCGGTGGCGCTAAGGCAGAGCAGTATCGTAAGGGCGGCAAAAAAGTGGCGCATGTGGACTCCTGAGGTTCCTTCAAGTGCGTTTAGAACTCGGCCGTCCCTACGGGACTTTGAAATTTCTTCCCTGCTTTCCCAGCGCTGAAGCGCTGGGCTAAGTTCGTCCGCCCCGCCGGGGCTGGAGCGGGTGAGCCGATCTAGACAGCGCTCATTCAACAATGATTTTCTCTCTCGTGTGTCAGTCAGCGGCAGGCTCTGTCCCACCTGAGCGGACTATTCGCCGGAATAGGTCATCTCGACAACGGTGCAGTCATCACTGAGAGGCGTGCTGCCGCAGAATTCGGAAACTGCGGCGAAAATTTCCGCCATGCTTCCCTGCTTGGCCGCGACCTCCAGGCGCTCGTTGTCAAAGAATTCGCCTTCAGCATTTTCCGCTTCGGTGACTCCGTCGGTGACAAGAACCAGGCGGTCGCCTGCGTGCAGGCTGTAGCGGTCGCTTTCGTAAGTTGCGTCAGGCAGCAAGCCGACAGGGAGACAGCCGTGCGAAGGGCGAATCACTTCGCCGCCGCAAACCAGCAGGGGCGGGACATGGCCACAGTTCACATATTCGAGGTCGCCATCGCGGCGGAGGCGGGCGATGATCACCGTGGCATACTTTTCTCCGATGCGTTTGCTGGTGAGATACCGGTTGGCGGAAGCAACAATCTCTATCAGAGGCGTCCGTGCTACCAGTTGCGAGTAGATCATCCCCTGCAAAGTTGAAGCTAAAATTGCAGCCGACACTCCTTTGCCAGCCACATCTGCGAGGACCAAGGCGAGACCGTCCTCTGTATTAACGGCGTCGAAAAAGTCTCCGCCGATTTCCTTACAAGACAGATTCTTGCCGCATTCTCGATGAGCGATGCTGCTTCCGTAGCTACCACGTGCAGAATGTCCCCGCTCACTTTCGAAATGTCGCGGGAGGCGAAGCGTGAGTCAACATAGAGTGCGCCCATCGCATCTCCCTGGGTGGGTTCAGCGCCCTCGCGTGCCCGGGTTTGAACCTGCGTCTTACGAAGCGGGATACAAATCACCGTGCGGAGATCGTAGGCGACGATGCTCTGGCGGCCGCTGAGGTCGAGCGACTGGCTGGTATCGGTCAGAAGAAATTCTGAATTCGAGCGCAGAGCGTCTTCGAGAATCGAGTGCGAGATCGTGGTGTCATCCAGCAGCAGTTCGCCTTTGGAATTTCGTCCCGCTGCCAGGCGCAGTTTGCCATCCACGGCCCTCAGAAATACATAACCGCGCTCGGAGGTAGTCAGCTTCAAAGTCACGTCGAGCAGGGTGAGAAGGATTTCGTCCAGGACACCGGTGGTGTTCAGTTTGCGGGCAGCTTCGAGAAAAATTTTCAGCTTCTCAAGGTCCGTGGCTTCGTTGGAGATCTGAATGCCTGAAATCTGGCTGAGAAAGTCGCGGGCGGTGTTGGTGGTAACGTGCTGAGGATGGAAGACGGCATAGATGGTGTCGCGGGCGCCGAACTCCAGACGGTCGTTCCGCTCGAGAACCTGGCGCTGAATGCGTTCCCCGTTCACGAAGGTGCCATGTTTGCTGCCCTGGTCCACAACAAAAAACTGCCCGTTCTCAG
>WNFY01000876.1_pt1 | contig 56802 bp, 54 predicted proteins | sample 5400091 | NCBI WGS metagenome assembly WNFY01 (sample SAMN13153364, study PRJNA577476) | soil metagenome | isolation source: 60 cm soil or saprolite under grassland replicate 1 | place: USA:California | collected 2016-06-15
CAACCTGCCATCGAAGAATATCTTTATCCGGCGATGGAAGATTACCGCCTGGACATCATCATCGACCAGGGACCGCAAGCGCGAAGTCTGCGTCTTAATTTGCCAAAGTTTACTTTGATCGGCGCGACCACGCGCGCTGGAATGGTGAGCGCGCCACTTCGATCGCGTTTCGGGATGACGGCGCGACTCGATTACTACACTGCCGAGGAGATGCAGAAAATCATCATCCGCAGCGCGCGTTTGCTTGGCGTGGAGATTGACGCCGCAGGAGCGGCCGAGGTCGCCGCACGTTCACGCGGCACGCCGCGCACAGCTAACAATCTTTTGCGATGGGTGCGCGATTATGTGCAGGTGAAAGCCGACGGAAAAATCACTGCAGAACTTGCCGACAGCGCCCTTGCAATGCTGGAGATCGACCGCGACGGGTTCGACCAATGGGACAAGCGCATCATCGAAACGTTAATTCACAAATTTAACGGCGGTCCTGTAGGATTGAATTCCCTCGCAGTAGCAATCGGCGAAGAAGCAGGCACGATCGAAGAAGTGAACGAGCCGTACTTGATCATGGAAGGCTACATCAAGCGCACACCACAAGGCCGGGTCGCCACCGCAAACGCTTATCGCAAGCTCGGACTAAAAATGCCCGCAGGTATTCAACCTGAATTGTTGTAGAGCGTTTGACTCGCTCGCTCCCGCTCACTCGGTCTTCGACCTGCCCGTCCATGTCTGTTGCCCGCCGGCTCCATTCTGTGAATCCCGAATGCTTTCGGGACTGACACAGACGCCCTACAACTCTAGCGCTACGCGCGCGTCACACGCAGATACGAATTCGAATTCACCAGAAACTCGAAATCTGTTTCGATTTCTGTGAATCCAAAAGTCTGCAGCGCCGGATCGGATCGCAGCACTGGAATATACTCGCTCGGCTGTGCTTCGAAGGTCACAGTCGGGTAAATGCGCGCTTCGCGTCGTGTCACACGCATGATTTCCAAAATCGAATCGCGGTGGAATTCGTAGTCGAACCGGTCCTGGTATGCGAAGAGAAGATAGGACACGAGTGTCAGATCGAACTCGCTGTCGGCGAACGGCAATCGAGGCAACTCTCCGGCGACGTAACGCTGCGGATGGATTTTGAAGTCCGAGAAAAACACAGCGGACGCGCGTTCGCGCAATGCGCGCATGTAGTCAGGATTCTTGTAATAACCCCAGCGATATGTCGGCACGAGTCCGATGGTTCGGTAAACCGATTCCAGATCCGCGTCGGATCGTTCCCTGATTTCTTCTTGCGACAGGGCATAGATCGGATCGAACGCAGTCACCTTAATCCCAAGGTTGTTCGCCTCAGCGCAAAACGAACTGACCCCGGCTGCTACGTCCAAGACTGTTTTCCCAATCAACTCGTGCGGTTCGAGGAGAAAATACCGGCGATACTCTTCAAACGCGCGACCGAGCAACACGACACGATCAAGCTGCAGCCCACGCCGGTTTTCTGCGGATCCATTACTCACGCCGTTGCCCGATAGTTGGAGCAGCGTGTGTGTCAAACGCCAAAGCGCCAGCCGCGGCAGTAGCGTTTTACAACCACCGCAAATTGCGACCCGTAAATGTTAGGACCTTTAAAACAGAGTCAGCACACCGTTGTTATACGTGCCGGTGCGCACCCATCTGTAATTGCTATTATGGCGTCGCACAGCCCAGAAATCGAAGTCACCGTTGTCGCGGTCTCCGGCGGCATCGAGCACTGTCGAGCCGGTCACGCCATGATAATGGCCGGCTTCGTCTACAAAAGCTGCTTTGAATTCGCCAAAATTCGTCTCAGGCTTTGCGTGTATCAACGCAAGGTTCACGACAAAAAGTGCATCGTAAGTCGACAACGCAAACGCATCAGCGGTGATACCGGTGCGCGCTTCTATTGCATCCGCGATCGGTTGCCACCTGTTCCGCAGCGCGTCCGGAAGTCCAAAGATCGGATTTGGATATCCGGAGTGCATCGCAAAAGCGGCTGCGACCGGATCGGCCAGCAACACCGCGGAGAGTGCAACGCCGTCGCTCCCGTACCACGCCGTATCTGAAAGCGTCGTGTTTCCCTGCGCGCTATGAAACACATCTACGACCTCATCGAACGCGGCGAGATACACGGCAATGCTCGAAGGGCTTGTCCCGGCGTTGATCAGATGTTGAATCTGCGAGGCGACGGAGGTCGTGGCCGCGGAGAAATCATTTGTCGTGGGTTCGTAGCGAAACCCAGCTGTCACTCTGCCGCCGAGTGCTTGAAATCGTATCCGAACGGAACGGTGCAGACCATTGTTGCCCCTGTCGTTTCGCCAGAGCGGAACGATCACGCGAATTCCATCGTGTCGCATCAAAGCGACGATCGCCTCTGCTTCACGTATGTCGTTTGGACAAAAACGAAAAATGTTGTCTCCGGGGATGGCGAGTGACGACGCCGTGCTGCCCTGGCTGATCACGAGGATCTTGTGCTCGTCTGCGTACGGCATGATCTCGGCCACCTCCGAGCTGGATTGCGGCCCGATGACAATCTTCACGCCGCGTTGATCGAGGTCTCGGATAGCCTCGAGCGCCTTGGACGGATCGAGGTGCGTGTCGCGAACGAGCAACTGGAATCGACTCCGTCCGTCGGTCTCTGTTTGAATCTTGTTTGCGGCGATTTGAAGCGCAGCAACGGTGTTCTTGCCGAGAGTGGACCACGATCCAGTCAGGTCGGCGAGCACGCCAATCTTCACTGGTGGCTTGGCCGCCTGAGCTTCTGTTGCGGGACCGACCAGAGCACAAACGACTGCACACAGCGCGAGGCGGAACAGGAAATGAATTTTCATAAGCTCGCGACGATCCCCGCATAAGCCAATTGGTCAGAAGACATTCGGCGCCCCCTGACGGACGCAGCGTTCACAAAATAAACTCTGCGCTCTGAACGATCTCTGTGGTTAAATTTGTAACCGGAATGCAACTGACAGCAGATTTCTTCCAGCAGACAGCCAAGGTTTTTACTGTCTCCGAGCTGACGCGAAGCATCCGCGGCACGCTTGAGACGAAGTTCGCTGCAGTCTGGGTACAAGGAGAAATGTCAAACTACAAATTGCACCCGAGCGGTCATCAGTATTTCACGCTCAAAGATCAACGCGCACAGATCTCATGCGTGATCTGGCGAGACACGATGCTGTCTCCGCGACAACCACTTGCCGACGGCGCACGTGTGCAAGTCTTTGGCACTGTCACAGTTTTCGAAGCGCGCGGACAATACCAACTCAACGTTCAAATTATTCAGCCGCGCGGAGTCGGCCTGCTCCAGGCAAAGTTTGAAGCGCTAAAGCGCAAGCTCGAGGGCGAAGGTTTGTTCGCGGCGGAACGCAAACGGGAATTGCCGAAATTGCCGCGGCGAATCGGAATCGTGACGTCCCCGAGCGGCGCGGCAATTCGCGATATGTTGAATGTGCTGCGTCGTCGCGCGCCATGGTTGCAGATTTTGATCAATCCTGTCCGCGTCCAGGGAACAGGCGCCGCGCAGGAGATCGCGGTGGCTATCCGCGAACTGGCAACCTCCAATGAGAATTGGCAACGCCTCGATCTTATCGTAGTCACGCGCGGCGGCGGGAGCATCGAAGATTTATGGGAGTTCAACGAAGAGATCGTGGCGCGAGCGATATTTAATTCCGCGGTACCAATAGTCTCGGCAGTCGGCCATGAAATCGATTTTACCATCTGCGATTTCGTGGCGGACTTGCGGGCGCCTACTCCCAGCGCAGCCGGTGAATTGATTGTGCCCGATATTATCGATCTTCAGCGGCAGATCGATGGGTGCGCGCGTGCGCTTGCGCGCCAGCTCTTGAACCGGCTCCGTGACGCGCAACAACGTCTGGATCATGCGCGTGAGACGTTGCAGCGTTGTCTGGCGCACAAGCTCGACAATTACAGGCGCGGCCTCCTCCACATTATCCGCGCGTTGCAGGCACGCAGTCCGGTGCGCGAACTGATTATACGCCGCAATCACTTTGCCGATTTGCATCGGCGACTGATCGCCTGCCCCAACCGATTACTCGAGAATGCGAAACATCGCTTCCAGCGAATAGAGGGAATTTTGCGCGTCCTCGGTCCTAACGCCACATTACGTCGCGGCTACAGCATCACCATGGACGAGCGCGGAAAAATCATCCGCACAATCGCGGCAGTCAGGCCGAAGATGAAAATTCGCACCCGTGTCAGCGACGGCGAATTCGGTTCGGAAACTATTGTACAGTAGCTATTATCGCTCAGCCGCGTTTACGGAAGACGCTGAGAACCCTGTCTCCCGTCGACGTGGCATCGCACTTTAGCGACGGAAAATCATTCCCAATACGAAACCGACGCCGAGCGCGGTAAAGACCGCTTTCGTCGGGTTCTCTCGGACGTATTTCTCACTGTCGTCCTGAAAATCGCGGACGCGACTGAGCGCATCATTCCATACCGTTTCCGCGCGACCGCGATATTCCTCGGCTATTGCGCCTGCGGCTGAGCCGAGATCTCCTGTCGCTTTGCGCGCGTGCGTCACACCGCGGTTTGCTTTTTCTTCGACCTGCGGTGGAATCACAGATCCGTGGTCTATTTGGTTTTCGTCAGCCATTGATTTCCCTTCTCAGAGATTTGTTGATATTGGCGTCTGATCGTTGCCGAATTCCCCTGGATTGATTAGAGACTTCTGTCCGATCCCTTACCTGACTGTCGGTGCCGATGCTTCGCTGACGGTGCTAATATCCTCAGCGCCCGCAGTTTTGAAAATGTGCTTGGCCCGATCAACGTCTTCGCTTTCGTCCGCATGGACGGCGATCAGATAATTTCCCTGTTTCAACTTCTCCTCGTAGCGCTTTGCCTCGATCTCCGGAATGCCGAGACCAATCAAACCGCCGACTACGCCGCCAGTCGCTGCTCCGACGGCCGCGCCACTGAGCGCCGCCATAATTGGACCGGCTGCGATCAATGGACCGACACCTGGAATTGCCAAAGCGCCAATTCCTGCCAGCAACCCGATAACGCCGCCGGTAGCTCCACCGGTAGCTGCACCGGTCGTTGCGCCCTCCGGCGCCTTTGTGGCTTTGACGTGACCAACGTCACGCGTGCCGCCTGTATCAGGCATTAGGACTGAAATTTCTGAGGTTGCAAAGCCTTGCGCCTGGAGCTGCTGAACAATTCGCTCAGCCTGGCCGAGTGTAGTTGCAATACCGAATACTGATTTAGACATAATAGGTTTCTTTCGTTTGTGTTGAGGTTTGTTATTAATACTTAACGTCGAGTTGATTCTCGATCTTTGCACCGCTCGCCGCTGATCTTGCAAGCTGATCAATTTTTGATTTTTCCTGCACAGTCTTAACCGGTCCACGAAGTGTCACTTGACCGTTGGCGGTAACGATTTTGATGTTCTTGGCAGTCGTTGAGAGCTCGCCGTCTTTGACTAGTGCCTGCCGAATGGCCTGCGTGATTTTTAAATCCGACGAACTATTTGACTGGTCGCCGGATGTCTGGGTTTCGCCGGAGCGATCCCGCTCGTTCGTCGCCGTATTATCGGGATTCGTCTTATCATCAGCACTCAAGGCAGCTACGCTAAGTGCGCTGAGACAAGCTAAGACTAGTAAAGTTCGTTTCATAGGTTCTTTTACTTTCATTGGTTATTACTTTGAAGGTGTACCGTGTCGGGGATTGATCGCGACCGATACCGCGAACGGTTCTATTTATTTTACCGTGACGTTGATTACGGACTTGGCCAAGCTAGTTACATTTTGTTATGCCTGATTCTTTGATCAAGCTCTGGACTATAATTATCGTCCTAGTTAGCAACCTTAATGTAAGACTGAGGAGAGCTCCGACCAACAGACGTCCCTTTATTGTTATAGGACCGTCGCTTTAACTTGAGAGGGTTTACGGGGCGCGCGGAACGGTACGAAAGTTTGAGCTGTTAATCGCTTATTTCTAATCGGGTGCTCAACGCCGTTTTTTGCGACCGCCTCGTTTCCCGACGCTGCGGGAGGATGTAGATTGCCGCCGACCTCCCGCCGCTTTGCGTGATTTCGTTGTCGGCGATCGACGCAAGACGGTCCTTTTCGCTTTACCGCGGGAACGTGCGCCAGCCTTACGCGATGTACTGACAGACTTCTTGGACAGTCGTTGCGCGTGGATTTGTTTGGGTCTTGCTTTTGGACTCTTAGCCATCGTCGCGACACTCTTCCTTGTCGCCGCCCCGCTCCCACTCCGCTTTTCGGCGGTCTTTCCGGCAAGAGCGCCTGCCACCCCTCCAACAACAGCCCCAATCGGTCCTGCTATGCTGCCAACCGCGGCTCCGGCAACAGCCCCAGCGGTCTGTTTTGGGATAGGTGGAATTTCGATGTTTTCCGCCGACTGCGAATTGTGTTTTCCTTCTCTGTCTGAATTGTCAGGCATAAATGGAAGCTCCTTAATTATTTCGGTTCGGCTGTAACCTTAACTTCGTATGACGAACCCGAAACAGTCGTCACGACGTTACAGATAATTACGCACCTTAGACTGGCTACATAAAACCATTACGTTACATTAATCGATTGGACTAGGACGTATAGTTACGTGCAGCCTCGCAGTAGAAAGATAACTAATAAAATGGGGATAGGGATGCCTAAGAGCCAGAGCAAAATATAGCCTGTCGCACCCGCTTCTCTGATTTTCGCGGTCAAACGCATATGAAATGTCCTTTCTTTATTTTAATTAACTAAGACGTCCCGTTCTCAGCAGAAGCCAGTGATCATGGCACTCTTCTTCCTCTCCAGCCGAAGGCGAAGAAGATTACACACATCACCAGGAACAGGAAGAATAGGAACTTGGCAATTCCCGCCGATGCGGCTGCGATTCCTCCAAATCCAAGCACTGCTGCAATCAGGGCGATTATCAAAAATGTTACAGCCCAGCCTAACATAGTTTCACCTCCTTGTTACAACTAATCGGATGAATGAGTTACCGTGGTTGCCTTTTTCCCGTTCGGTGCGACTAGACAACGGGTTATTGTATCTCTTCCTGGCTTGTATAGGTGCTAGTCCTAGGATTATCTGCCAAGCCGTAGCCATTAGGTTCGCCAGTTTGGTCTTCACTGTTGCCCTGCGCTATTACGCCTAAAGTCAAAGCTATAAAAGCCGCCGCTACAGCAGCGGCTACTTTCGCTTCGATAGATAGTTTCATTTCCCCCCCCTTTTTTCTCGTTGTTTCTGGTACGGTTCGAATTCCACCAAGCTAGTGGACGTCCGCCTGCCAGGAACCGGAACCAATCAGTAAAAACTGTTTGACTATCACCGCACCGATAACTTACTGCGAGAGATGAGGCTCTGATGTACTGTCTGTCTCTGGATACCACCACATCGTCGGAAAGAATTTCTCACTTACGATATTAGTACAGTGTGATGATGTGAGCATTTGTGGACAGTAAGTGCTGCTCAAAATCAGCGTTCCAACTTAAACGCCACCGTTGCCAGGGGCGGCAACTGGATGAGAATGGAATGTTCGCGACCCATCCAGGGAAGGTCCTGGCTTTGGACGCCGCCGAGATTTCCTACGTTGCTGCCGCCGTAGGTTTCAGCATCCGTGTTGATTATCTCGCGGTAGAATCCCGACTCGGGAACTCCCAGCCGATAATTGTGACGTACCATCGGCGTGGCATTCACTACAAAGGCGATAGTGTCGTCCTCGCGCGATTTTCTCAGGAACGAAACCACACTGTTATCGGCATCGTGAAAATCAATCCAGTCGAACCCTTCGTAGCTATCATCGAGTTGCCAAAGCGCTGGCTCGCTTGTGTAAACATAATTCAGATGTTGCACGAGACGGTGCAGGCCATCGTGTCGCGGCAACTTTAACAATGCCCAGTCGAGGCTTGTATCGTGGTTCCATTCGTTCCGCTGACCAAATTCGCCGCCCATGAACAGGAGCTTTTTACCGGGTTGACCATACATCCACGCCAGAAACATCCGTAGATTGGCGAACTTCTGCCATTCGTCCCCTGGCATTTTAGACAACAGCGAACGCTTGCCGTACACAACTTCATCGTGGCTAAGCACCAGAATGAAGTTCTCCTGAAAGGCGTAGAGCAGCGAGAAGGTGATGTTGCCATGATGGTAGCGCCGGTAAACGGGGTCGATGCTCATGTATTCGAGGAAATCGTGCATCCACCCCATGTTCCATTTGAAGCCAAACCCGAGTCCGCCCAGATAAACCGGACGCGATACACCGGGCCAGGCGGTTGATTCTTCGGCGATGGTCATGATTCCCGGGAAACGCTCGTAACAAACCTCGTTTAACTGCTTCAGAAAATGGATGGCATCGAGGTTTTCGCGGCCGCCGTAAACATTCGGAATCCATTGACCGGGCTTGCGCGAATAATCCAGGTAAAGCATCGAAGCCACGGCATCTACGCGCAGGCCATCGATGTGATATCTGTCGAGCCAGAAGAGCGCATTGCCGATGAGAAAATTGCGTACTTCATTGCGGCCATAATTAAAAATGAGCGTGCCCCAATCCTGTTGTTCACCCTGGCGTGGGTCCATGTGTTCGTAGAGATGGGTACCGTCGAATTCAGCCAACGCGTGAGCGTCTTTTGGAAAATGCGCAGGCACCCAGTCCATGATCACGCCGATGCCGGCCTGATGACATTTGTCGACAAGATGGCGGAGGTCGTCGGGCGGACCGAAGCGGCTCGTCGGCGCATAGTAATTTGTGACCTGATAACCCCACGATCCTTCGAACGGATGCTCGGCAACCGGCAGCAACTCAATGTGCGTGTAGCCCATCTCCACCACGTAGGGCAGCAACTCTTCGGCAAGTTCGAGATAGCTGAGCTGGCGATTTCCTTCCTCGGTTTTGCGACGCCAGGAGCCCAGGTGCACTTCGTAAATGTTTATCGGACTTTGCGGCCAGTTCTTCGTGCCGCGCGCTTCCATCCATTCAGCGTCGTTCCAAGTGTAACGCTCAAGATCGTACACCAGCGATGCGGTCGCCTTCCCATGTTGATTGAAGAACGCGAACGGGTCGCTCTTAAGCAGCACCGCGTTCGCCTGAGTGCGGATTTCGAACTTGTAATGCGCGCCTTGTTCGATGCCAGGCAAAAACAATTCCCACACGCCTGCGTCTAGCAATTTCCGCATCGGATTAACTCGTCCATCCCAATTGTTGAAATCGCCGACCACGCTGACGCGTTGTGCGTTAGGGGCCCAGACGGCAAAATAAACTCCTGCCGCATCGCCAATCGTGCGTAAATGAGCGCCGAATTTTTCGTAAATCTTCCAGTGTTGTCCTTCGGCGAATAGATGCAGATCAACTTCTCCCATGATGGGCCCGTACTGATACGGATCGCGCGTGTCATGCTGTGATCCGTCCCAATCAGTGATCCGAAGATGATATGGCACATCCCGTGTCGCGCCGGGAACAGTCGCAAGAAAGAATCCTTCCTGTTCAATTCGCTCCGCTGCGATGGGCTTATCCGGTTCTCGATCGAGCAGGATGTCGACCGAGCGCGCGTCCGGACGAAACACACGAATCTCCAACTCGTCACCAACGCGGTGCGGACCCAATACGCGAAACGGATCAGAATGTATTCCCCGGACGAAGCGGCTCATCTCATCACGCGGCAGTCCGGCAATCTCGAAGGCTTTCATACGTTCTTTTGCATCTTTGAAGCGGTAAAACGGATTGCTTCACGCTGCAACGTCGCAAGGCGCAGATGCGCAACGCGCCCCCGGGGCCTGCGATAGCTACAGAAAGGAGAATACCACTGCCATGGCTAAAGTCGTTAAAGTTATTGAACTGATGTCACAATCGCCTCAAAAACCTTGCCGAACATTCGCTCGCTTTATATCAGGAATTCAGCGCCGAAGTGGACAACAGCAGAGTCACCAACTATCGCATCAACGCAAAGGTCACATTTGATCTGGAGGGTGAGAAATAAACTTGGGCAAACGCGAGCCGTCGAAGCGAAACAAGCGCTCCTGAAAGCATCCAAATCGGCTTCGTGAGGAGCCGACCGGACCTCCGAACGAACGCGCCCTGTTGGGCGGATTTACTGCAGTTTGTCGATGTTGATGGTCGCGTTGTCCCCGGTCCCCAGGGTAAGGGCAACACCACCGACAACCAGTTGGAGCGTATCGCCAGCATTAGCCATGAAAGTCACCTGATCGCTTAAACTAGTGCCCGCAACAACCAGCGCTGCGGTCGGCCCTATGCCCACACCATTGACGTGGAGTTGGACATTGGCCAGCAGCGACGCGAGCGCAGTTCGCAACGTATAGCTTACCCGGTAAACGCCGCCTTCATTGACCATAAATGTGGTGTTATTGTTCTTGCTGATCGCTGTCCCGACCAAAAGGGGGGCATGGCTGAACGGCACAGCGCCGCCCACCCCAATCACGATGGTGCCGGTGTTGAAGTCGAACAACACTGCCGGCAGACCGCCTACCGGCAAGCTCGCGAAGTTTGCTCTGCCGAGCTGCCCAGTGGCGGGATCTACAATCACCGCTTCTAGAGGCACCTCGGGAACCATTGCAGAGATTCCTGCCACAAACACGGCCTGATGAGTCGCCACAATCCCAAGCCGGATAGTGTCGGACTCGTCCGCGGCGCCAGGACTACCAATGTCGATGTTGTTATCCCCGGTGGTCAGATTAACGCCTGCCAGGATTCCCAACGCGATGTTGAAGCTGCCCGTTGTATTGGTAGTAAGCGCATTGGTGCCAACAGCGGTATTTTCACCTCCGGTGTTGTTACCGTGAAGAGCACCCGAACCAAGCGCGGTATTATCGTTGCCGGTGGTGTTGTTCAACAACGCGCGATCACCAAAGGCTGAATTATCCTCTCCCGAAGAATTAAAGAGCAGTGACAACGCTCCGTTGGCAGTGTTTGCTTCTCCGGTGCTATTAAGCAAAAGCGCTCCCGCGCCAGTAGCTGTGTCTTCAGCTGCGTTATTTACCGCCAGCGTGCCAGCACCGACACCGGTGTTAAAGCTCCCAGTGGTAAGCGTGTAGAGAGATCGCCAGCCCAGCCCTGAGTTGAAACCGCCACTGGTAAGATGGAAAAGAGCTTGGGAGCCCTCTGCGGTGTTGCCTCCATACGCGCCGTCAGGCGGCGGAGAGACGTCCGGAGCCTCCCCTGCCCGCATTTGCGACATCGACGCAAAGCACGCCAGAATCACAGGGATCAGAAGTAACCCGCACTGTGATGGCAGCCGACGGAACCGATGTCGTCCGAATGAAACCAACGTTTTAAGTTGAATCAGTGAATACATGGAATGTGTTCTTTCTATTCCCGGGGGGTTCTCGATTGGTGTTAGATTAGTGGTCTCCAGACCGACGAAGAATTACCGGGCAAATTCCTTTGTCTGTCTTGAGCCAGCGCCGGTCATACTGAATCCCGGCTTTGAATGTCAATACTTTTTTTCGCTTTACACGGAGTAAGGAATCGAGCCGATTAGCGGCGCCACAGGTGCTTTCGACCAATACTGCGTCAGCCTTTAAGAGCGCCGGAAGGGCGAGGCCGTGGTGTGCTTGTAGCTTACTTTTTCGGTCTCAACAGCGGAAACAGAATGACGTCTCGGATGGACTCCGCGCCAGTGAGCAGCATGGTGAGCCGGTCTATTCCGACGCCGATGCCGCCAGCCGGTGGCATACCGTGTTCGAGTGCGAGCAGGAATTCTTCGTCGATCTTTTGCTTTTCTTCGCCCGCCTGTTCCAGCAGACGCTGGCGTTGCACAAGCGGATCGTTTAATTCGCTGTAGCCCGGCGCAATTTCCGCCCCATTGATGATCAGTTCAAAAACATCTACCAGCGAGTTGTCGGCTGTGTTTTGCTTTGCCAGCGGCACGAGTTCTTTGGGGCAATGCGTCACAAACAGAGGATCGATGGTCTTTTCCTCAACGAGTTTCTCGAACACATGCTGAGTAACCTCGAAATCAGCCAGTTCCGGCAGGATTTCCAATTTGAATTCATTGGTGGCGCGATCGCGCCGTTGCTCGGTGGAGAGCTCGAACCAATCTTTTCCGGCAACTTCCCGCACTACAGCGTGGTAACGCGCCCGGCGCCAGGGCGGTTGCAAATTGATTGTGCGAATAACTTCGCCATTCGCGCCTCGGTGCTCAATCATTAGTGACCCGCAGATTTTTTCGGCAAGAGAACAAATCAGCTCTTCGACGAGATTCGCCATCTTTTCGAAATCTGCATATGCCCAATAGGCTTCGAGCATCGTGAATTCGGGATTGTGTTTTCTGGAGATGCCTTCGTTTCGAAAGTTACGATTGATTTCGAATACCTTGTTGAACCCGCTCACCAGCATACGTTTCAAATAGAGCTCCAGCGCAATGCGCAGGTAAAGATCGAGGCCGAGGGCCTTATGATGCGTTCTGAATGGTTCGGCCGCCGCGCCGCCGGCGATTGTTTGCAAAATTGGGGTCTCTACTTCGACAAAGCCGCGCTCCTCCAGGAAGCGCCTGGTTTCGCGGACAATAGCGATCCGTCTTTGAAACACCGCGCGGGAGTGCTCGTTGGTCAGAAGATCCAGATAACGCTGCCTGTACCGTGCTTCGATGTCCTGCAGTCCATGCCATTTCTCGGGAAGCGGGCGCAAAGCCTTCGCAAGCAGTTGGAACGTGCGCACCTTCAAGGTCGGTTCCCCGCTTTTGGTGAGAAAACACGTTCCTTCCACTCCAATGAGATCGCCAATATCTAACAGGCGAAAGAGATCGATCAGGTCCGGGCCAACTTCCTTTGCATGAATATAGATTTGAATGCGTCCGGTCGCATCGCGGAGGTCCAGGAAATGGCTCTTGCCCATATCGCGATGCGCCGTGATGCGGCCCGCCGCACGAACAGACTCGCCTTCCTTAAATTGCTCGCGCACCTCTCCAATTGATTCATTCACCTCAAAGCCAGAACCGAACGGTTCCAAGCCTTTCGCCCGGAGCATGTCGAGTTTTTTGCGCCGCAGCGCGATCAACTCATTTTCTTCATCCATCTTGCAAAGCGAATGTAAAGCGCCACCGAAAAATGAACAGCCTGAAAGGAAAGACACGCGTACAAGCGTAGTAGCATTGGGCCGTCAGATGACAAAACGATGTAACTTTTCACGAATCCCATTCACATTGGATTTGCCAACGAAACGCTTAAAATGAGATAGTTCCCTAGCTCGTATGGAAGGTGCGTCGTGGCGCTGTTAACAAAATGACTTTTGATCTGCCGGAAACAATTTCAAAAATGGAAGGACCGCTGGTCAAGCAGTTCTCCATCTTTCTGCCGAACAAGGTTGGGGCAATGCTGGAAATCGTGAAGCTACTGAACACGCAAAACACCCACGTTGTAGCGCTGAGCGTATCGGAGTCCACCGACTCGGCCATAGCGCGCATAATTGCGAGTGACCCCGCGCGCGTGGAGAAATTGTTCCGGGAAAGAAATGTTCCCTTTGGCGTAAGCGAGGTGGTGGTAGTTGAGATGCGAGAAGTCGCTACGCAGTTGGTAAAACTGCTCGCAGCCGTAGTGATGGCGGAGGTCAACGTCCATTTCGCCTATCCATTGCTAATCCGGCCACGCGGTTTTGCTGCGATCGCGCTGCACGTGGACGATACGGAATGCGCGTCCTCGGTGCTGAAAGGCGAAGGATTCAAAATCTTAAGCCAGGACGATATTTCGCGATAGAAGGCATCGCCGCAGCCGGGGGACTTTTGACCAGATCGATCTTATTGTGGGCTCTTCGCTCTCGACGCCTTGCGGTTTTTAATGATTTAACGTGGCGCGCCCTGTTGACAGGCTGGCACAGGCGCGCTTACAGAAATGGGTTTATTGCTCCACATGCGCACTCTTCTCTCACGCGCGATCCACGTCGATCCAAGCTTCCAGATTGGGCTCAGCCTCATTGTAATTCTCGCCTTAGCCGAGATCTTCGCCGCAACCTCCTACTACATGGGTCGCACTCGGGCTAGCCGAGTCTTCGCACAGTCAGTTGCCGCGACAGTGACGCGCGCGCCGCAGGTCTTGCCAACAGCTGCACCAGCTGTGGCACAGCCTGCGACTTCGCCGGCGGCAGCCGTCCCCGCTCCTTCTCAGTCGCTTGTAAATCAGTTGCTGCGAGAAGGCATCGAATCGCGCGATCGTGGCGATACCACAACCGCGCTCGCTCGTTTTGAGCAAGCATTGGATAGCGAACCAAACAACACAGCCGTGCTCGAGGAGACTGCCAAGACTTATGAATCCATGCAGCTCCTTGATCGAGCCAATGAAACCTGGCGCAAAATTCAGGAAATGGGACCTTCGGCAGGGGCCGCATACGAACTGGCTGATCAGCGCTTGAAGTTGGGAGTGCCTGCTCCAGCAACAGCAGAGTCAACTGTGGCGGGTTTATCAGCCGCTGCCGCGGCACTCAAAGATGTCGGCGGCAATCGCGAAGGCTCGGTGATGGGAATTAGTGAGGTCAAAACCACGGAAACACCCGATCCCGACACCGAGAAGAACCTGACTCTTCAGATCGGTATAAAAAGACAGCCCGGTGCGACCGTTGATCACATGAAAGTGAAAATTTTGGTGGAGTTCTACGACACCGTGGGTGACAAAGATATCAAGCTCACGAACGCAGATGTGAACTACGAATGGCTGACGCCAAAACACGATTGGACCGAGACGAATCCAGAGGTGCTTTCAGTGAGGTACGTGCGCGCAAAGACGGCTGGCATTTCGCCAGAGTCATCGCTTTCTGAGGCGGCGGCATCAGTTCGACCCGGTCAAAAAAACCGAGGCAAAAGTTCTGCGGCGGATAGCGGAAAACGAAAATACCTGGGCTACATTGTACGGATTTATTACGATGATGACTTGCAAGCGGTCCAGGCAGAACCGTCCCGGCTATTGCAGCATTTTCCTCCTTCGAAGAGTACCTCGGCACCATGATACGATTGTTCATTATTGTCCGGGACGCGGCATGAGTTTCGCCGCAATCTGCATGCGCTGGGGAAAACTAACGCGCGTTTTGATCTGTTCTGGCGTTCTACTTTTTGTCGCCACAGCGCACGGGCAAATCCAAGTGGATCTGAAATTCAAACGATTGCAGTACATCGCTTACGAACCGGTGGTGGCGACACTTGGAATTACTAATTTGGCGGGACGCGATATTGAGCTTCGAGACGCCGATGGGCAATCATGGCTCGGATTCGAGATAACTGGGAACGAGGATGAGCCGATAGCGCCGCTCAGCGGTGAAATTGCGCAACCGCCTTTGAAAATTGAAGCCGGACAGAGAGTCACACGACAGATTGATCTCGGTCCGCTGTTTCCCGTGCACGATTTTGGCGCCTATCATGTGCGGACGCATGTTTATTTCACAGACTTGGCGAAATTCTTTTACTCTCCTACTCGCGTTTTCGAAGTCACTGACGCGCGGCCGATCTGGCAACAAACAGTGGGAATTCCAACCGGCCTTGCGGCGTCCGGGGACGTACGCACCTATTCACTGCTCACCAATCGATTCCCGGACCATACGTCTTTGTACGTCCGCGTGCAGGACAAGGACTCAGGAATTGTCTATGCCACGTATTCGCTAGGCCGAACCATTGGGTTCGAACAACCGCAGGCAGAAATAGATCGCGCCAATCAATTGCACGTCTTACATTACGCAGCACCGCGGGCCTGGTCCTATTCGCGAATCGACTTGAACGGCAAACTGCTGGAGCACTCGTCGTTCATGGAAACGAAAAGCCGGCCTCGCCTCGTCCATTCCTCAAATGGTGAAGTAGCAGTCCGCGGCGGCATGATCGAGACGCCAGGGCAGACCTCGCGTGGCACGGCACCGAAACTTTCCGCTCGCCCGCCTGGTTTGCCTGAGAGGGATTAGTGATGATGACAAATTTTTGCCGGCTCAATTTGTTTGTGTGCTTGCTGATCGCGCTTCTGGCACGCAACAATTCCTATGCGGCGTCTGGAAGCAGCGGGCTGCCAACTGTCGTGATTGATGCGGGACATGGGGGTCATGATCGTGGGGGAATTCCCGGCCAGAGGATCGCAGAAAAAGACATGACACTCGATGTGGCGCAGCGCCTTAGAAATGTTCTCGCCGCTAAGGGCTATAACGTAGTGATGACGCGGGACAGCGATGTTTTTATTCCGTTGCCAACACGAGTTGCAATCGCCAACTCCAACCGCAACGCCATTTTCGTATGCATTCATTTCAACGCGACACAACGCAGGGGCGCCGGTGGGATAGAAACATATTTTTACAGCCGTGATAGCTTACCGCTCGCTTCAGCCGTCCATTACTATGTCGCTGGTGGGGCCCCTTCGTCTAATCGCGGGGTGCGCCGCCGTGGGTACTACGTATTGCGAAAAACGAATGTTCCGGCAGTGCTCGTGGAATGCGGCTTCCTCACCAATCCAACCGAAGCTGCATACGCCCAAAGTGCTTCTTACCGGCAAAAGCTTGCAGATGAAATTGCATCCGGGGTGGGCGGGCGAAATTCGGTGGGCAGTGCCCGCTCAACAACGCGAGTGGCGACGAGCGAAACCATCCCGCTACAACCGTACATGGATCAAACGAACGTGACGTCATCCAAACACGGTAAGTCCAAACGTTCACACAAAAAAAGCGCGCGGAAAAAGAAAAGCTCATCGAAACGATCCGGTTCAGAAGCAAGCTCGGGCTCAACAAACCGGGAGGGCTAATTTGGATCTGCCGATTCTGACCTCGGCGCAAATGCGAGCCGCCGAACAGGCCGCTTTCGCAAGGGGAGTGCAAGTTGAAGCGCTCATGGATCAAGCTGGCGCCGGTGTCGCGCAGGCCGCCACAAAGTTTTTTCCGAACCCCGGCAAGTGCATCGTGTTCGCCGGAAAAGGTCATAATGCAGGCGACGCGCTCGTTGCTGCGGAAGTTCTACGTAGACGCGGATGGAAAATCGAAGTCCGGCTTGCGTTCAAGCAAGAGGATTGCAGCGAACTCATGCGCAAGAAGCTGGAAAATCTGCGCCACCGGCCACCTGAGATTTTGGGCGCGGCATCCATCAGCGGCCCAACCGATCTCGGCATCACGTTTGTCGAGCTCTCGGCGGAGGTCGCCGACCAGTTGTCCACGGCGGAAGAAGCGATTGCGTCAGAGACGTACCTGGGCACGGCCGCTCCATTGGTCATTCTGGACGGCCTGCTCGGAGTAGGCGCGAGACCGCCGTTGCGCGAACCGATACGCACCGCGTGCCGTTCTATCAATCAGTTACGGTTTAAAAAAGGTGCTTATGTGTTTGCTGTCGATCTGCCAACAGGGCTCGATAGCGACTCAGGAAAAGCAGATCGTGACTGTGTCATCGCGGATTTTACGGTCACGATCGGCTTTGCAAAAGCTGGTCTGGTCGCGGACGACGCGCTGAACTACGTCGGCAGACTTGAAGTTGTGCCGCTGCAGGAGCTGCATGGCCCGGACAAAAAGGCTAAAGAAATCATCGCCAGTCCGCCGGCTTTTCGCGGGTTGCTCCAGAGACGGGAATACAGCGCGTACAAAAATCAATTTGGTCGCATTGGCGTTGTAGCTGGCTCCAAAGGATTTATTGGCGCTGCTCTGATGACGTCGCAGGGTGCGTTGCGAGCAGGCGCGGGTCTGGTGGAAGTTTTTGTTCCCGAAGAAATCTACGAGATCGTCGCCGGCGCCGCGCCGATGGAAGCGATGGTCAAGCCGGTCCAGTCTTATCGCGACCTGCTCAAAGAAAAGACGGATGTCTGGGCCTTGGGCCCGGGCCTTGGAACGTCACGTGCGGGTGAAGTTCTCGAACTAATTGAGAAGGCAAAGCAATCGATGGTGGTGGATGCCGACGCGCTCAACATACTCTCGGAAAAAATCTCCGTGCTCAGGCGTTGCAAGGGAAAACGACTCCTCACGCCCCACCCGGGTGAGATGAAACGCCTTTTCCCGGACCATAAAGAGCCGCGCGCCGAAACAGCGACGAAGTTCTGCCACCGTTTTCCGGTGACACTTTTGCTTAAAGGCAGCCGCACCATCGTGGCCGAACGTGATAGCCCATTAAGCTATAACACGACCGGCAATCCGGGAATGGCTACCGGGGGAATGGGCGATATTCTTACCGGTGTGTGCGCTGGCTTGCTGGGGCAGGGTCTGTCTCTCTACGATGCCGCGCGAGTTGGTGCGTGGTTATGCGGGCGCGCCGCGGAAATCGCGATTTTCAGTGGCGACCAAAGCGAGCAATCGTTATTGCCTCGCGATGTTCTCGATCATCTTGGCGAGGCGTTTAATGAATTGTAGGACGTCTGTGTCAGAGGCCGGAAGGTTGGCGTTTCACAGAAACGCCCTACAATTTCTGCAGTAGAATTCCAAACAGCGGGAAGTTAAGCAGCGATGAATCTACAAACCGAGCAAACACAGTACGAGCCGCCAAAAACGGAAACGGCCTGGAGCCGAATCAAAAAGGCCCTCGGCCCAGTCGCGGTGGTGGGCGTGGTGATCGCAAAGTTTTTCGCGAAGCTCAAGTTCGTTCTTCTGCCGCTGCTGAAATTTCTTCCACTTCTGCTGAAATCCGGCGGCACGATGCTGTTGATGATCTGGGTCTACACGCAGCTATGGGGATGGCAATTCGCGCTCGGTTTTGTTCTTCTCTTACTGGTACATGAAAGCGGCCATTTGCTGGTCGCTAAAAAATTTGGGCTCAAGGTCGGCGCTCCTGTTTTTATTCCCTTTATGGGCGCGTTCATCGCGCTGAAGGAAGCGCCGCGCAACGCCTGGATGGAAGCATGCGTCGGGATCGGTGGTCCGATGCTCGGAAGCTTGGGCGCGCTTCTCTGTAACATCCTGGGCGAAATGTTTGCCGCACCGATATTCATCGCGCTCGCGTGGTTCGGATATTTTCTGAACCTGTTTAATCTTACGCCGGTCGGTATGCTGGATGGCGGACGGATCGTGACGGCATTGTCTCGTTGGCTTTGGTTACCAGGGTTCGCCGTGCTCCTTTGGTTCGGATGGAAGTATCCGAACTTTATTATCTGGTTGATTGTGCTGTTGTCACTGCCGCGAATCTACTCGCTATTCCGCAAGCGAACGGAAGAAGAACAGCGTTACTTCGAAGTTACACCCTCCCAGCGCTGGATAATGTCGATACTCTATTTTGGCCTGATTGCGGTTTTACTCTTCGGAATGCACGTGGCACAGCAGGATTTAAACAAACACGGTGTGCGCTCCCACGGCCACGGGCGGGACGTAATCGTGCAATAATCAAGCGGCTGTCGCCGCAAAGACTTTCTCCGGTTCGAGTCCGATTCTTTGGAGAATTGACCTGAAACGTTTGTCCGCACGAAGGGGCACAAATTCCGGAGCGATGCCAACACCATGCAAGGTTGACGAACGTTGCTCACACGCGCGTTCGAGATCGCGAATTGCGTCGTCATGCGCGGCAAGGATTACGTGCACGTGCGCAATGCCGTCACCGGGTCGATAACCCCAGCCTGCGAGAGCTGTATTGAGAGTTTTCAGCGCCTCCTTGCGCCGCTTCATGCGTGCGTAAGTGATCGCCAGGCCGAACCCCGGCCTCCCCGTGAATTCTCGTGCCTTTTCATAGAGCGCAATTGCATCATCGAAGCGCCCCATCTCGCGATACAGCGCTGCCAACGCCGGCTCGCCCCAGTGGGCAAATGTCGGATCAAGTTGCAGTGCGCGTTCGCCAGCCGCGGTCGCTTCGTCGTACAGCCCAAAGTACCGATAGAGCTCGCAGGCGAAGTTGTTCACCCATAGTGATGCCGGGTCGATTTTCGACGTGAGTTGCAAGTACTTCAGGGCTTTGTCGCGATCGCCACGCACCGCATACAACGCAGCAATGAAATAATTTGATGGTGTGGAGTTTGGCTCAATTTCCACCGCTCGCTTGAATTCCGCTTCGGCGCCATCGAGGTCCCAGTCGAGAATGCGTTTCGCCTCCGCGAGGTACACGTGCGCCTCGGCTTCCTCATCGTTCAGTTGCAGCGCGCGCGCCGCAGCGTCGCGAACTTTGGGGTAGGCTTCGAGCGGCGGCACATAAGAATCCGCCAGCCACAACCACGCCTTGGCTATTCCCGTCCACGCGCGGCTGAATTTTGGATCTTTCTCCAGCGCGCTATCGAAAAACTCAAGGCTTTTGCGCAATGCTTCCTCGGTGCTCTTGTCCGAATAAAAGAGACCCTGTAAATATGCATCGTAGGCATCGGTGCTCCGTGAGGCGGGTGGCGGCGATATCGCCAGCTTGAGCTTGAGATTATCGACAATGGCACGCGTGATCTCATCCTGTAGCGCGAAAATTCCATGCATTTCGCGCTCATATGTTTCCGACCAGACAGTAAATCCATCGCATGCATCAATCAGTTCCGCCGTGATCCGTACTCGATTGCCGTCGCGCCGGACCCTCCCCTCAAGCACATGCTCGACGTTTAGTCTGTGCGCGATTTCACTTAGCTCGGTTTCCTTATCCTTGAACCAAAACGAAGAGCGCCGCGCCGCCACTCGCAAGCCATCCACCTTAGCCAATGCTCCGAGAATTTCTTCCGCGATCCCGTCGCTGAAGTAGGCGTGATCTCTCGCCGGACTCAAATCTGTAAAAGGCAAAACAGCAATTGATCTTTCGATTGAGTTTCCAGATCGTCCTACTTCGACCGCGCCCTCGGGCTGTGCCTCTTCTGTTCGAACGATTCCATGACGTGTGAAATCGTAAATCCAGGCAAGAACGAGAGCGATCGGAAAACCCAGCACGATAGCGACGATGACCAGGCGCTCGGCCCAGTTTGGAATTTCAAAAGGCGGAAAAACCTGCGTTACGACCTGGATCAGCAGCCAGCCCACGACCGCGTACGTGACCGCGACGCTATAAACTTTTCTGCGTTTTACCTCAGCAAAAAATTTTGTCAGATTCACTGCTTGGTCGGCCACCCGAACTCGTATTCTGTTCACTATTGGCAATCAACAGATTTGACCATTGACAGCAACAATGCCGCGCTAGTATCGATCCATAATGAACTCAACGAGCAACGACGGCGAAAAGATGGAAAGACAGATGTGGGAAGACATCAAGGCGAAGAATTGGAAAGCGGTGGAAAATAAAATCGCTGATGCTTTTCAGTCCGTTCATCCGGATGGAGCGCGCGATCGGGCCAACGAAATATCTTTGATCGAAAACCTGAACATTGGCCAGGTAGAGTTTAACAATTTTAAATCGACCACGAGCGACGACTATATTGTGGTCACCTATATGATTTCAGCGCAGGAGACGATCGATCTCGAGCGATTACCGACGAAGCCGACTCCACGCTTGAGTGTCTGGAAAAAAGGAACGAGCGGCTGGCAATGGATTTGCCACGCCAACCTCAATCCGATTCCTTAGAACCATCTCCGGCGTACCTTCAGCTCAACCAAGAATCGGTTCGGAGTTATTGTTCCCGGTTGTTGTCAATCTTGCGTAACGGTGCAAAGACGAGCGGCTGTTTGCTCGCGTAAGTCGAGATTGCGCTGCCGATCTTGTGCTAGATTATCGAATGCCGTTTCAGCTCGAATCGAACTACAAACCGCGAGGCGACCAGGGACAGGCAATCGCCAAGCTGTTGAAGTCGGTCGAAGCCGGTAATCGCCATCAGACACTACTTGGTGTCACTGGCTCGGGTAAGACTTTCACTGTCGCAAACGTGATCCATGAGTTGAATCGGCCTACGCTTGTCATTTCGCACAACAAGACGCTGGCCGCGCAGCTTTACTCCGAGTTCAAACAATTTTTTCCGCGCAACGCAGTCGAATATTTCGTCAGCTACTTCGATTATTATCAGCCGGAAGCTTACATCCCCCGCTCCGACACTTACATCGAGAAGGATTCTTCCATCAATGAGGAGATCGAGCGGTTGCGCCTTGCGGCAACAAGTGCGCTGCTATCCCGCCGCGACACCATTGTGGTCGCAAGCGTCTCGTGCATCTATGGGATTACCTCGCCAGAGGATTATCTCGACATGCTGCTCACTGTGAAGCGGGGACAGCATATCTCACGGGAAGCTGTGCTCGGGCGTTTGATCGACATGCTGTATGAACGCAACGACGTCAATTTCGCGCGCGGCCGGTTCCGCGTGCGAGGCGACGTTGTCGAGGTTTATCCGGGAAGCGCTGATGAAGAAGGAATTCGGCTCGAGTTTCTCGGCGACGAGATTGATGCGATCAGGCGGTTCGATCCATTGACCGGTCACGCACACGAATCGCTAAGCATGATCACATTTTTCCCGGCAAAACAGTTCGTGACTCCGGCTGACAAACTCAATCGCGCGCTACGCACGATCCGGGAGGAACTCGAGCAATGCATCGTCGAACTCGAGTCGCAAAATAAGCTTCTTGAAGCGCAACGGCTGCGGATGCGCAGTGAATACGATCTGGAAATGTTGCAGGAAATGGGCTTCTGCAATGGCATTGAGAATTATTCGCGCCATTTGTCAGGACGTCCTCCCGGCTCGAAGCCCTATACGATCATAGACTTTTTCCCGAAAGATTTGCTGGTGGTGATCGACGAATCGCACGCAACCATTCCGCAAATCGGCGGCATGTACGAAGGGGATCGCTCGCGCAAAACCGTGCTCGTAAATTATGGCTTTCGCCTGCCGAGCGCGCTCGACAATCGGCCGCTCAACTTCGACGAGTTCATGAAGATAACAAACCAGATCATCTACGTGGGAGCGACACCTGCAGAATTTGAAATTCAAAATAGTGTGGTTGGAAATAAAGGGTATTTCCCACATCGGCGACAGCGGATTGGGGAAGACGAATTGGTTCCATTCGTGTTGCCAGGTGAAACCACAGCAGCGGTCTCCGAACGTCGATCGAAAACGAACGGTGCTCGGAGAGCCCCGCAAAAGCAGCAACAAGTGCGGGTCTCGCGAACTGATGAGCCGCCGGAAAAATTCGATGTGCACAGCCCGGGCGCGCCGCTGATCGTTGAACAGATCATTCGTCCCACGGGGCTTCTCGATCCAAGAATTACTCTTAAGCCTCTCCGGAATCAGATCGACGAGACAATTGAGCTCTGTCGCCAGCGCGTAGAAAAGAACGAGCGGGTTCTGGTGACAACACTGACCAAGCGAACGGCGGAGGATCTTGCCGATTATTTGCGGGATGTCGGACTGAAAGTGCGATACTTACACAGTGACATCGACGCGATCGAGCGGGTCGAAATTTTGCGCGGATTGCGCGCGGCGGATTTCGATATTCTCGTTGGAATTAATTTGCTTCGCGAAGGACTCGATCTTCCCGAGGTATCGCTGGTCTGCATTCTGGACGCGGACAAGGAGGGATTTTTACGCAGCCAGACTTCACTGATCCAGACGGCGGGCCGCGCGGCGCGTCACGTAAACGGCGAAGTGGTGCTCTTTGCGGACATCGTTACTCAAAGCATGGAGGCGCTCATATCGATTTCTGAATACCGGCGTGCGAAGCAGTTGGAATACAACGAAAAACACGGGATCACGCCGCAAACCGTGCGGCGCGCCGTGCAGGAGAGCCTGCACACAATTTTGCGTGGACGCGAAATCGAATCGTCGGTAATCCGCGAGGCTGGTGGCGATTTCAATCTGACGGAGTTGCTGCGCGAGCTTGAGGAGGAAATGCAACAAGCTTCGGCAAACTTGGAATTCGAGCGCGCCGCGCTGTTACGCGACCAGATCTTGGAAGTGAAAAGCGGCGCCGGCATCTCGAAAATCGAGCCGAAGCGAAGGCCGGTAAAATACACGCGCAACGCCGGGCGTCGCCGCTCGCGCGTGTGAGATGGAACGCGCTTTCCGCGCGCGTTGCTAAAATAAATGCGGCCTCGGCCGCCAATTTAAGATCGAGCCCGGACACCTCGATCCGCCTTGCAACCTAATTCCCCCTGCGCATTTCGTTCGGGGCTGGTCTGGTCTAATCTCGCGTAAAGTTCGCGATTGCGGTCGCAAGCACGGTCTCGTTAGACTCCGCTCTGGAACTCTCAACTCCGGAGGAAACTTACCATGGAGTCTCCTACTCCCACCAATACTTCTGCTGTCCCAAACTTCGAAAAATTATTTGCGCAGGAAAACGAACTGCTTTCTCAAGTCGACAACAATCAGGAAGCTCTAAACGGCGTAACGATCGAACGGCCCGGCCCAGCCGGCGAGCCCTGGGTCAGGTACACGTCGGTCGATCGAGTTGGCCTTGCCTTTTCCGGCGGCGGAATTCGCAGCGCCACTTTCAATCTCGGGATCTTAAAGGCGCTGCACGAACTGCGCGTTCTTCAGTATGTCGATTATCTCTCGACCGTTTCGGGAGGTGGCTACGTCGGCGCGTGGTGGACCGCGTGGCGGGCGCGCTGGGGAAGCGCGACGAAAGAGTTTCCCGTCGCGCATTACGCCGATGGCGGGCAACAAACAGCTTATGATGAAAAACTGAATCGCGAACCGGAAGAAGTGCGTCATTTGCGCGAATTCAGCAATTTTCTTTCGCCGCGGATCGGATTTTTCCAGAGCGAACTGTGGAACGCTGTCATGGCGGTGGTGAGCGCGATTTTGCCGGCGGTCCTGACTGCGAGTTCAGTCATGGCTCTCGCGTTTCTGTCATGGTTGGCAGTAAACAAAGTGATTCTGGACGACGTCCTTTCCAACTCGACCCTTGTCCCGTGGTTTGGTTGGCAGGCCGCGCCCGCGCTCTTGTCGGTCATCACCGTCATTGCCTACATCGCCTTTGAAATAGAGTGGGTGTTGGGAGCAAAAGCAGAGCCGCTCCCGACAACGAAGTGGCGGTTCGGTATTGTTTGTTTGCATCTTCTGTTGCTCATCCTGCTCGTGCTCGGAGTGGTTTTCGGCTGGCAGTTTTTGGTTGGGAACGCGTCCTGGACGAATGCAAAGCCCAGCGGCGTCGCGCCGGATTTGTTGTGGAAATGGGGAACAGGAATTCCGGTTCCGGACCGAGCGCGTGTTTTCTCTTTTAGTCCGTACCTTTTCGCCGGGCCGATTTTGGGTCTCGCTATCGCTGGAGTCCTGCTCATTCCGCGCTTGCTCTTGATGCGCTTTGCTCCGATTAGCGTGAGCGGAAAAGTCGTCAGCGTGATGGACCGCGCACTCTCGCGCCTGATCGGGGTGGGAGTGGTTTTCGGCGTGGTCGGGTTTCTGTGGTTGGCCGGATGTTGGTTGAATGCGGCGAACTGGGGCACGAAAATTCCGGCCGGAGGCGCGCTCGTTTCCGGAGGAACCTTCGCGCTTCTTCGAAACTGGATCGGGCGACTGGGCCCGGCAAAAAAAGGCGGAGTGCTGGATTTGCTCAAGCCGTTGCTTCCTCAAATTTTGGCCTACATAGCGGTCGCGCTCTGGGCCATTTGTATTGCCTCTCTGATCGCCCGCGGCTTTGAAGCAAATCTATCGCTATTGCTGATAGTGGGCGTCCCGCTCGGAATCGTGTTGTTTGCCGCTCTCTTCTTTGATCCGGCGCAGGTCAGCATGCATTCTTTTTATCGCACGCGGCTGACTCGCGCTTACCTCGGCGCTTCAAACGTTGATGCAAAGGAACGAGCGGTGGATAACCGGCAGACCGATTTGCGAGTGAACGATGATATTCAACTGCGTGATCTTTCGCGCCCGGGCGCAGAGCGGCCGATTCATCTGGTTTGTTGCGCGGCGAACGATCTCAATGGTGATCATCTCGAAAATCTTTCGCGCGGTTCGCGCAGCGCGGTGCTTTCGAAATTCGGATTCGCCATCGGCGACTGTTACCACACCTGGGAGAGAGAGAAGCGGGAGGGCAAGGAAAGTTTGGGCGTGGGTTCCGCTATCACCGCTTCCGCCGCTGCGTTCAACTCCAATATGGGCTCGATCTCCATGACTTTGGGCGCGGGCGTGACCTTTCTTTGCACCGCTTTGAACCTGCGTCTCGGTTTATGGTTGCCACATCCGGCCACGGATAAAGACGGCGCACCCTCCTTCATGCCGGGTCTGCTTTTTTTCCGAGAGATGTTTGGCCTAACGAATAGCGGGCTCCACCCACGAATCAGCAAGCCGGTCGGCCGCTATGTGCATCTCTCCGATGGGGGGCATTTTGAAAATCTTGGCCTCTACGAATTAGTACGGCGCCATTGCCGTTACATAATCGTCTCCGATTGCGGGGCCGATTCGGAGGTCGCGTTCGACGATTTCGGAAACGCGGTCCGACGCGTTCGCGAAGATTTCGGCGTCGAAATCGATATTGATCTTTCGCCCTTAAAACCAAACCCGGGCCGCCTCTCGAGACAACACGTCGCGGTGGGCATCATCACTTACGATCCGCGCGGGGATCGCAAGGACACCGCCGTCCTGCTTTATTTCAAACCGACATTGACCGGCGATGAACCATCCGACATCGCGCAATACCGGACGCGGAACCAGGATTTTCCGCACGAATCGACCGGCGATCAATTTTATGACGAAGCGCAATGGGAATCGTATCGCCGGCTCGGCGAACACGCCACGCGATCGGCCCTGCGCTTCGTCGAACATGAAAAACAGGAAGATTTGTCAGCCGACGTCATCTTCAACGGGGCGCGCTGGGAATGGTACCAGACCCTCGAGCGGCGCGAGGAAAAGATTCTCGAAGTGACTGGCCGGCTCACCGAACTCGAGCAGCAACTTCGCGACCGTGCGCCATCGTGGTTCGTTAACGAAATGTATCCCGAGCTAAGGTTTTTGAGCGCCAGAAACGGAAACGCTCCGGCGCAAAAGCCGGCCGAAATACGGCCGGAAAAACCGACTGAAGCATCAGGCCAAAAGCCGGGGGAAGCATCCCCCGAAGAGATAGGTGCAACGCTGCACTTCCTCACGCAAATGATTCAATTGATGGAGGACACCTGGTTTGCCATTTCACTGGACACACATTGGACCGATCCAAACAACATTGGTTGGATGAATCTCTTTCAGCGTTGGGCTTACACGCCTTCTTTCCGTTTATGGTGGCCGATTCTCAAGCCGATGTATGGACGCAAGTTCCGCCGTTTCATGGAGGAGCGGTTCAGTCTTTCCGATGAAGATTATCCGGAAACCTTGGCAACGGTGAAAAAGCACGCGGCAGGCGATCTGCCCAATGGTGTGGCGCAGCTTTATTGGAAAAGAATGCATGAGACGAAAACGGATGAGGCCGCGCGAACGAGCAAGGCGATTTACATTTATGAGCTACACCTTACACAGCAACGGGAGGAAGGTGACGACCTTCCCCGGCCGATCCAGGCTGGCCTGGCCTTCATCGATCTGTCAGGACAACCAATGGCGCGCTGGAATGTGGAAGACTTTTTTGTTCCGCCCAGCCTCTGGAGTGCGGGTTTAGGCGAACGATTCCTTAAAAAGTTGTTAATCGATCTGAAAAAGGAGGGGATCAACGGCTGCGAAGTCACGATCGAAACGCCGGTGACGAAACCCGAGGAGAAAAAAATCGACTGGTCGCAACGGACAGATCTGGCCAGTCGGCAGCAGCTCAACGATCTACTCGCCTTTTATCAACGCGCCGAATTTACGTTTGACCAGAACTGCAAGAGGTTGGTGCGAAAGCTCTAAAGTGATTAATTTACACATCCGAGTGCTTTCGTCGGACGCTTGCGACAGTTAGACGGGCAAGACATTATCTCGCAAGCGACTAGCTGCATCTGTCCTGATGCGAGTTGCACGGTGCCACAAGCGAGCGGCGATTAGATTGCGGGAGGCGCCCGCTCTAGAGCAAATCTTGTCATTACACAGCGGCGGTGCGAAACAAGAGCGATGGCCAAGACGAAAGCAAAAAGTGCTGTGCCGCCCAAAATTTACGCAGTCGTCGGCTCGGACGAAGCAGAAGTGAAACGTGTGGCCGCTGAGCTGGCGACCAATCTGACGCCACCCGATGCAGGCGACTTTGGCTTGGAGATGATCGATGGCGCCGCACAATCGAGGCGCTGCAAACGCTGCCGTTTTTCGGCAGTACAAAAGTAGTTTGGTTGAAGAACGCGAACTTCCTCGGCGACGATCAAAAGGCACGCTCGGCGGCGGTCCAGTCGGCACTGGAAGAATTATCCGAACTGCTCGACCGCGCTTTCAGCGCCGAGATTACGTTTTTGATCAGCGCCACCGAAGTGGACAAACGCCGTGGGTTCTATAAGGCGCTGGTTAAACGGGCAGAATTGCAGGTTTTTGATCGACTGGATTCAGGGCGCGCCGGGTGGGAAGAAGAAGCAACGGAAATCGTTCGACGGCGCGCGAAGAAACGAAAACTCCAATTTGATGATGGTGCTCTGGATCTTTTTGTGTTGTTAACGGGAGGCGACACGCGCCAGATCGAGAACGAACTGGAGAAGATCGAGACTTTCCTTGGAAAAGATCGCGCTGTTCATGTCGATCTTGTTCGGGAACTCGTGCCACTCTCGCGCGCAGGCATCATTTTCGAATTGAGCAACGCACTGGCAACGCGCGATCTGGAACTGGCGCTGACGCTGCTTCGACGCTTATTGGATCAAGGCGAAAGCGCGATCGGCATTTTGCTGGCAGCTATTATGCCGACGATCCGAAATCTGCTACTTGCAAAAGATTTAATGGAACGCCATCGCCTTCCGCGTGCGCATTCGCCATTTCAGTTCATCTCCGCAATCAACCGCTTGCCGGCAAAGGCAACCGAACATTTGCCGCGCAAGAGGGACGGCTCGATCAACGCCTACGCGCTGGGAATCGCCGCGCAGCACGCGCATCACTTCAATACCAGCCAGCTAATTGACGCCATGCGGTCGTGCCTTACCGCAAATGTTCAATTGGTTACCACGCAACTCGATCACGAGCTGATCTTGACGGAGGTGGTCGTAAAATTGTTGCAAGAAAGCAATGTAGGGGGGACCTCAGTGTCCCGATTATCGCGGCGCTAAGGCCGCTCCCACATTTTCAGACGGTTCCACCTTCCGCTTGCTTGCGCGCAACCGGGCCGATGTATGGAATTTCCCAACGGACACCGGTAAACGCCTTCACGATCGTGACAATCATGATCACTAAAAACAGCAAATGCACGAGCGCCGCGATAATCGCCCAGAAAAATACCAGAATGCCGCCAATGCCTGGAATTGCCCCGAACACTGCGTGCACGACGGCGGACACGATGTTGAAGAGAAACCAGGCACACCCAAAAATGATCGATTGCATCGCGTAAAAACGTACAAAACTGTCGTGCTTTTCCAGAATGTAAAAGATGATGCCGCCGACGAGTGGGATACAGGCAATCGCCGCAGCCACATTCGAAGGCAAACCGGTCGAAGTGGATTTCGGGCCCGGCTCGGGTGCGGCACCTGGCGGAGGCGGAGTGGGTTCTTCGTCTGGCATAACTTACATACACAAAACGGCCAATCTGTTGTCAAGCAATCTTGCGGCGCGATGCTCTCTTTTTGCTTTTACTCCGGGTCAAGCTCAATATCATGTCTCCTAATCGAAAAACCCCCATGACTAATAACTCCCATTTTCCGCGCGCTTTTACCTTGATCGAAATGATCGTCGTCCTTGGGGTCATCGCGATTATGATGTCCTTCGTCTATCCGGGCTACGTCGCCATGTCCGAGCGCGCAAAAGCGACAAAAGACATGAGCAACCTGCGCCAGGTCGGCATCGCGACACAAACGTATTTAAACGACAGTGACGGCGTTTTGTTTTCGCCCGGGACCGCGTGGTCGTCGCAACTGAACCCGAAATACTTCTCTGCTTGGCGCGGTCTTGAATCGCCTTTCGATAAGCGCGCCTCCTCCGAAGCCGGCACGGGGACACCCGTCTCACCGATCAGCTATGGCGTTAACGCCAAAATTTATCCGGGCGGCGCCGCAATGTCCGCTACTAAAATTACCAAACCTACAGCTTTCATACTGTTCGCACCGGCTCAAACCAGCGCGACAACAGTCAATTTCCTAGGCGTCGCTACTACGGCTGCGCCTGGTGTTACTCTTCTCGGAAATAGCGGTACGGTAACAAGCAGTCCCGGTGGGGTTGCCACTGGCGGTACGTTCAGCAGTCGCAAGCGAATCAACGCGCTTTTTGCTGATCTCCATTGTGAAATGATGTCTTGGACCGCGTTCACGAGTACTACGGCGAATCCGGGTGAGCCGGACCAGTGGACTCCATACATTCCGTATCCGTAGCGGCCGTGGAAATTCGCGGCGCCGGCTATCGTTATTCGGCGCTTGTGGGCGCAGGGATCGTTGAGCAAATTGGCGAACAGGTACGCAAGCATGTTGCTCGCAAAACCTGTGTAATAATCTCTGACAGCAACGTCGCCGCGGTTCTCGGCCAGCGAATCAAGAAAAGTTTACTGGCGGCGGCAGTCCAGCCGACGTTAATAACGATCCCAGCGGGCGAGAAATCGAAGACGCTCACGCAAGCCGGTGGTATTTGCGACCGAATGACTGCTGCGAGTCTTGACCGGCAATCGTTTGTGATTGGCCTTGGCGGCGGGGTCATTGGCGACATCTCCGGATTCGTCGCAGCGGTTTATCACCGCGGCATTCCGCACGTTCTAATTCCTACCACACTGCTGGCGATGGTGGACAGCTCAATCGGCGGAAAAACCGGAGTGAATACGGTCGCGGGCAAAAATTTAATTGGCGCGATTCACCATCCGTTACTGGTGATTGATGATGTCGATGTCTTGAGAACGCTGCCGCGACGCGAGTTTAATCAAGGGTTCGCCGAAATCATCAAGCACGCCGTGATCGCTGACGCGAAAATGTTTCGCACCCTTCAACTGTGGAAGGCAAACGAGGCGCTTGCCCTACAAAAGCTGATCAAGCGCAACATCGCGATTAAATCAAAGATCGTGGCGAGAGATGAGCGCGACCGGATAGGTGAGCGCGCCATTCTGAATTTTGGTCACACAGTTGGCCACGCCATTGAACGCGCCGGAGAATATCGGAAATTCCTTCACGGCGAAGCATTGAGTCTTGGAATTGTCGCTGCGTGCGCGATCTCCACAAACAAGGCTGGGCTGTCGGCAGACCAGCGCGATGCCATCGTTGATCTTCTCGGAAAATTCAAGTTGCCCATTAACCTGCCGAAGAATTTCCCGCGCCAAAAGATCGTTGAAGCGATCAAGTTCGACAAAAAATTTGAAGGCGGAAAAGTGCGGTTTATTGTGACCCCGCGGATCGGTGCGGCGCATGTAACCGCGGACATAACGTTCGACGATATTCGCGAGGTGATTGCACAACTGTAGCCGGAGTCGCTGACTCCGGCGGCCGGGATCACCGATCCCGGCTACAACGCGCTTTGAAATAATATTCGACCAGCCCGTCCGCCACACTGTCGGCGTATTCGCGGAAGATACTTTTGCGTTCGACGCCGTTGACGTTGCGTGTTCCTTCGTAGTCGCCAGCCTGAATACGAGCGAAGGCGTCGTTGCTGTTCATGACGTAGGGTTCGCAGTAAACCACCGGACAACGATAAAGCCGCGTGGCGAGCAAATTGCGCGCATACACGTAACCGCTAACGCCGACTTTGGTGGTACTGTTGGTCGTCGGATATTGATAAGCCGGCAACCCAGTCTCGCGACCCATTGCCGTCGCAATTGTGTCGGCTAGCGGCAATTCCTCGTCGTAAGCTCGGCTGAGAAGCCGACGGAGCATTTCGAAGCGTTCATCATCGAATTCGAGCTCCTCTGCCAAATAGGAGCCGTTCATAAGCAAATGAAGATGATTAGTGTCGGTCAAGGTGGGATTGGTTGGGTCCCCCCAGCCCTCTGCATTGAAATGCAAACAAAGCACAAGATCGGGATGCAATTTGAAGTTCACAAGTGCAGCCCGACGTCGAATTTCGCTGTAGCGATAAAACAAGATTTCGCTCTGCCAGCGGATGGTTTGCTCTTTGGCTGGATCATTTGAATCAAGAACATCCTCGCGCGGATGCGGCACGCCGTTTTTGATCAGAATTTTTCTTGCGAGCTCCCGAAAATCGTCGGGACGTTTCGTTGTAGTCGGTTCTTCGCTATTCCGGATGAACGAAACTTTCGCGCCGAGTTCACGCAATCGCGGGGCCAACAATCGCGCCACGTGTAAAGTCAGATCGCCTTCCTCGACTGGCTCGCTGGCGCCCACCTGAAGCCAGCGCTCTTCCATCTTTGCCCATTTCCCGCCGAGATGGCCGGGATCGAGCGCGATCCTCAAACCGAAAAGAGGTTTCTCTGCTCTCGCTGGCGGCAATGATCTCGCGGGCCGCCAGAGGCGCGGCACCGGTTTGCGTCCCGCAGCCGCGGGATTCTCCGCAAACCGCAGCGTGAAAAATTTCTGCGACGCGCGGTTCATCAGGATTCGCGCTGTTTTTTCGTTTATTTGAATCAAATCAGGAGCGAATCCGTGAGTGCAATAAACGTCCTGTGTCAGCCGGCTGAATTCATCGTGCGTAATCGTTCCCTGATACTTCTCCAGCACGTTCCATCGCGGATTCGCGCCGAGAATGCCGAGATTATCCCCGGCGCGACTGGCGGCCGGAAAGATCGACAGCAAGACAACAAGAAATGAGAAAGCTCGAATAACGAATGACGAAAGAATGACGAACCGTGAATGACGGAACGGCACAACTCGAGCTTCGTCATTTGTCGTTTGGATTTCGTCATTAATTTTCACATCGACGTTTCAAACCGCTTTAATACGATGCTCGCAGAATGCTAACCGTTCTTTTTCTTGGTGATGTTGTTGGCGAGCCGGGCCGAACCGCAGTGATTACCCAGCTGCCAGAGCTTAAGCCGAGGCACGGTTTGGACTTCATCATTGTCAACGGCGAAAACGCCGCAGCTGGTCGAGGGATAACAGGGAAAATTACAATTGATCTTTTGCGAGCCGGCGTCTCGGTCATCACGACAGGCGATCACATTTGGGACCAGAAAGAGATTCTTTCGTTCATCGACACCGAACCCCGTTTACTGCGTCCGCTGAATTATCCCGACGGCGCGCCGGGAAACGGATCGATCGTCCTGGAAACCGCCAAGGGCAAGATCGGCGTCATCAATGTGCAGGCACGCACGTTTATGCAACCGATTTTGGAAAACCCGTTTCGTGCTGTCGAAACAGTGGTGACGAAGATGCGCCAGGAGACTGTGAACATCGTCGTCGACGTCCACGGCGAAACCACGAGTGAAAAAATTGCCATGGGTCGCTTTCTCGACGGAAGAGTCTCCGCTGTCATCGGGACTCACACGCATGTTCAGACAGCCGACGAGCAAATCTTCCCCGGCGGCACAGCTTTTATATGCGATGCCGGCATGTGCGGACCTGTTAACTCCATCCTGGGCCGTGCAATCGATCCGATCATGAACCGATTTATTTCAAATCTGCCGGCGCCGTTCCCCGTTGCGGGTGGCGAAGTGCGCTTGCGCGGAGCGCTGATCGAAATTGATGAGACCACCGGCCGCGCCATGCGCATCATGCGCGTAGATGAGCCCGGCCCGGGTGAGCCGGCTGCAGCCGAGCCCGAGCCAAAGATCCATGTCGAGCAGGCGCATTCTCCGGAACAGACTTGAAACTGTTGAGCTTACAGCCAACTATTTATCTCCTCAGTTTCGAATTGTCTAAGAAGATTAACGTCCAATAGAAATCATGAAAAAATCTTTTGCCTTTACTCTCATCACTGCTCTGGCGCTCTGCGTTTCACAGGTGCCCGGGGCGGAAACGAAGAAAAATGTTGAAGCAAACAAACTCGCTCGGGAAGGCGCGGAGGCTGCGAAGAACCAGGACTGGGACAAAGCCGTTGAGCTGCTTCGCAAAGCCACCGCAATGGACCATAAGTACGCGGATGAACTCGCTGCTGTCTATCAGCGACGTGGATACGCGGACGCCAGCGAACAGAGCTACCAGGATGCATCAAGCTCAAACCGAAGGAAGTCCGGTATTACAACTACCGCGCCTATATTTATGAGTTAAAGAACGACTCAACGAATTCGATGACGGACACCGAGAAAGTTTTGAAGCTGGATCCCAATAATAAGGATGCAAAAGCGCGGAAGCAGCGACTAGACCAGAAACAGGCTGCCAACGTGTCAGTAACTCCTCCTCCGTCAACTCCCAAGCCTAAGGCGTCACCACAGGGTAAAAAGAGGCCCTGAACTTTGCCTCTGCGAATTAGGTGCCCGCTGGTGCGCTGGCCTTCTCGATTTCCTCAGCCGTTTCAGGCTCCGCAGTGAATTTTCGTTTGCGGCGGTTTGCCGGCAGAGGCGCAAGGGTCATGGTGATATTGCGCCCAGTGATTTTCGGATCCATTTCTACTTGCGACATGCCGGATAGATCGTCGCGCACTTTCTGAACGAGCTGCATTCCAAATTCCTGATGCGCCATTTCGCGGCCGCGAAATTGCAGCTGCACCCGCACCTTGTTTCCGCGGTCTAGAAATTCCTCACCGTGCCGGATTTTCGTCAGGTAATCGTGCTCGTCGATATTAACACGAAACTTGATTTCCTTCAGCCTTGAGCTGGCCGGCTTTTTGTCCTTGGTGTGTTTGGAAATATCATATCGAAACTTTCCAAAATCGATGATTTTGCACACCGGCGGATTGGCCGTTGGTGCGATTTCGACCAAATCAAGCCCAAGACCTTGAGCTCTGCGCAAGGCGTCGCTCAGTTTCATGACGCCGAGCTGTTCGCCGGTCGTCCCCATAATGACCCGGACTTCGCGGGCGCGAATCCGACCGTTTACACGAATTTGTGGTTGCAGATTAGATCACAGCTCCTAACCGGTGAAGTGGGAGTGCGCCACGTCACCGTATTTCCATCTATCGCAATCCCCGGCATTAGCATTCGCATACGCCGGGGCACTCTTGCTTCGCCCCGGATGCGATTCACCGCGACGAAGTGCTCGCACTAATAATCGCGAGCCGAGGGAAGTTGTAGGCAACAATCCTGCACTGGCAAGGCGAATCTCGTGACGATCAAGTAACGATGTTCCAACGATCATTTTGCAGGTGGATCGCCAAAATGGGCCTTATGCGCCGCGTATGCAGCTGCGTCGTCAAGCATTGAATCGAGGGTAGCTGTCAGGGGCTCCAGGGTCACAACGCCTGAAAAAATCGCGCGGTCACCGATCTCGGTATCGATCACAAAAGTTGGGCGTTGCGTGACTTGAAGCGCATGAAATTCACCGGTCGAAGCGCAAATGCGCTGTTCGATTTCCGCCGACTTCGCGCGTTCGAGCAATTCTCTAAGATCGATTCCGCCTGCTTCAGCGCCGACTTGAGCGGAGACATCCCAATCGCCGATTTTCTTGCCTTCGCGCAACGCAGCGCGAGCGATGGCAAGACGAACGCGATCGTCAGTGCCACCAAAGTCCTTAGCCGCCTCGGCCACGCAATTCGGCGCAAGCCACTCCTGCAAACTCGCGTCGTACCAGTCGGTATTGAGCATGAATGGCGAGCGCATCATCATTCCGCTGCGGCGGTAGAACCATTGCTCCTGCTCGCGCGAAGTAGGCAAACCCCTGGGATCCATCAATGCGATCTTCCACTGAAATTGAACCCGGCCTTCGTACCGCTTTTTCAATTCAGCCCATGTCGGCTCGGACCAAAAGCACCAGGATGAAATGACGTCGAGATAATCAGTGACAGCGATGCGCATGTGCGAATGTTAAAGGGGTTAAAAAAGTTACAAGGTTAAAAAGGTTACAATGTTGAAGCATTGAACCGTTAATTCGGTTTCCGGTTGTAATGTTGTAACGAATCACGTCCCCTCGCCCAACTGGTCTGTGGATCTCAATCACATTTTTCTTTTTCTGGCGGTGATTTCATCGTTCCTGGTGTTAGCCCGGACATTGCGTCCCAGCGCGCCGTATCGTGGCTCGCGTATCACCGCATTCGCTGTTCTCGGCATTACCGGCATTGCCTGGCTGTTTTGGCGTGGCGCCGCGGGATACATCGGTGGCAGCGCCTGGTTTGTTCTCTTATTCGTTCCAGCAATGGGCTTGCGCCAGATGACCGAGCTCGCCGCGAGGGGAAATTACAGGTCGGCCCGAAAAATTGGGATGGCTCTTCAAATTCTGCATCCCACGAGCGAATTGCGCGACCAAGTGCAATTGCTTAGCCGTTTGGAATCTCAAGCGAACCACTCAGCTCGATCGGTCGAGTACAAAACTGCGCGCGCTTCCGGCCTCGCCGAGCTCCGAAAGGCGCCTGCCGTTTTCATTCTTATTCTGCTCAACGCGGGTGCATTTATTCTCGAGATCTCGGCAGGCGATTGGAACGACCCCGACGTTCTACACCGGATCGGCGCGATCGACGCCAACTCGGTTATCGCAGAAGGCGAATACTGGCGCTTTTTCACGGCGCTATTCTTGCACGGAGGTTTCCTCCACCTGCTTTTCAATCTTTTCGCGCTCTATGTTCTTGGTCCGCCGCTTGAACGATCCATCGGCACGATGCGGTTCGTCGTCTGTTACTTGATTTCAGGGCTCGCCTCCGGCGCCGGCGTGGTGGCTTTGACGGTAATAGGTCTGGTACAACCGGCTCAGCTGATCGGCGCATCGGGGTCGATCATGGGAATCGTCGGCGCGTGGGCCGGATTTCTGCTGCGGCACCGGCATGCGCCGTATGCGAAACAACGATTGGCAAACGTGGGACTGATCGTTGCGATCCAAATCGCGTTCGATCTTTCGACCCCACAGGTCAGCATGTCCGCGCATATGTGCGGGCTGATCGCAGGATTTTTTTTGGGGCTAATTCTCGCCCAGCGACCCGTAGCCGTGAATCGATGACGTTTTATAGAGGCTGATTTAGTTGTCCGAAACCCACGACCGACAGCGTGCCGTTGATAGAGACTTGCCGAATCAGCTTTTCTTGATTAACTGCGGCTCTGTTCGCCTTGACGCGTTCGGATGCTAACGTTCTAGGTCTTAAACCCACGATATCGTAGCGTCCCGCCTCGCACAGCGGGGTAATTAAAGGAACTCGCATGCCAAATTTTCAGACTTACAACGTGACTCCCATTCTGCCAGCTGCGCTGGAGCCGCTGCGCGAAATGAGTTTCAATCTTTGGTGGACGTGGGAGCCGGATGCGCGGCGCCTGTTCCGGCATCTTGATCACGAACTGTGGGCTCGCACTAACCATAATCCGATCCGAATGCTGCAACTTTCGCGGCAATCCCGATTGGAAGAACTTGCCCAGGATAAAAATTTTACGCGCGAGCTGAAACAGGTATTTGAGGAATTCGAAAAATATCTTGGTCGCCACGATACGTATGGAAAAACCGGCGCCGGCAGCGCGATCAAAAATCCCATCGCCTACTTTTCGGCGGAATTCGGCTTTCACGAATCGGTCCCAAACTATTCCGGCGGCCTCGGTATCCTCGCCGGCGATCATTGCAAATCGGCAAGCGACCTTGACTTGAATTTTGTGGCAATCGGTCTGCTTTACCGGCACGGCTATTTCCGGCAGCAGATCGACAAGGATGGCGTCCAGCAGGCGATCAATCTCAATCAGAATTTTTATCATCTTCCGATTCGCGAAGTGCGCCACGGCGACACGAAAATCCTGATCTCAGTTCCGATCCTGGATCGGCAGGTTTTTGCCAGATTGTGGGAATTGCGCGTTGGATGCGTGAACGTTTACCTCCTCGACACTGATATCCCGGAGAACAACCCCGAAGACCGCCTCATCACCGCCGAGCTTTACGGTGGCGACCTTGAGATGCGGATGCGCCAGGAAATCGTACTGGGCATTGGCGGAGTAAAAGCGCTGGCGGCGCTCAGTATTCAGCCGGCTGTGTTTCACATGAACGAGGGACATTCGGCGTTTCTGGCTCTCGAGCGTATTCGTCTGAATGTAGTTGAAAAGAAGCTCGATTTTTACTCTGCGCTGCAACTAGTGGCGGCCGCCAACGTTTTTACCACGCATACTCCGGTTCCCGCCGGGAACGATTCGTTCTCGCGCGAGATGATGCAGAAATACTTCAGCAAATTCGCGAAGGAACTAAATATTCCATTCGACGAGCTGTTCTCATTCGGCCATACACGACTGAATCCAGACGACCCGTTCAGTATGACTATCCTGGCGCTGCGTCTCAGTCGACACACGAATGGCGTTAGTAAGTTGCACGGCGAAGTGACTCGGTCGCTATGGAAAGATGTGTGGTCGGGCGTTCCTGTGCACGAAGTGCCGATTACTAACATCACTAATGGTGTTCATACCAAGACCTGGATGGCGCCGGAATTCGCGGCACTTTATCGCAAGCACCTCGGCGATTGGGAGGAGCACCTGACCGCGCCGGAGTTTTGGCGCGGCGTAATTGATATTCCCGATGCGCAACTTTGGGAAACCCATCAACAACTCAAACGGCGCCTCATTGAGTTCGTCCACGACCGGGAGCGACAGCGCCGCGAGCGAATGGGCGAATCCCCCGAATCAATTCGCAAGGTCAACCGCATCCTTGACGCGGAAATTTTGACTATTGGCTTTGCGCGCCGTTTCGCCAGTTACAAGCGCGGCACGCTTTTGTTCAGCGATAAGGAACGACTGAAACGATTGGTGAACGATGCCACGCGCCCTGTGCAATTCATTTTCGCAGGAAAAGCGCATCCACGGGACGAAGCAGGCAAGGCCCTTATCGAGGAGGTTTATCGACTCAGCCGCGAAGCTGGCTTGGAGAATCGAGTAGTTTTTTTGGAGGACTACGACAGCTACATCGCGCGCCGCCTCGTGCAAGGGGTCGATCTTTGGCTAAACCATCCGCTGCGTCCGCTGGAGGCGAGCGGCACCAGCGGAATGAAATCGGCGCCGAATGGCGGGATTAACCTCAGCGTGCTCGATGGCTGGTGGCGCGAAGGCTACAACGGCAGCAACGGCTGGGCCATTGGCGCTGAGATCGATGATGGCAGTACTGAATTTCAAAATCAAGTGGACGCGAGCAGCCTTTATCAATTGCTCGAGAACCAAATCGTTCCACTTTATTACGCAAAACCGGACGGCAAGCTTCCCCTCGCCTGGCTGCAGTTGATGCGCGAATCCATTCGCAGCGTCACGCCAGTCTTCAACACGCAACGGATGGTGAAGGAATATACCGAGCAGCTTTATGTTCCAGCAGCTGACGCTTACCAAAATTTTTCTCGTGACGGCTGCGGTGCCGCAACACAACTAAGCCAGTGGAAAGCGCAAATACGCAAGGATTGGCCACAAGTTCAAATCTCCGACGTCCAAATGACCAACAAAGATCGACAAAGCATTTTGGTCGGCGAATCATTGCAGATCAGCGCGCGCGTGCATCTGGGCGCAGTCGATCCGCAACATGTCCGCGTCGAAGCTTATCACGGCGAAATAGACAATGGCGACCTCCGCAATCCCGCCGCGACTGTGCTCAATCAAAGCAGCAACGCCGACGGCAACGGCAATTACATTTACCACGGAAGCGTTCCCGCAACCGAAAGCGGCACCTACGGTTTCAGCGTGCGCGTCGTGCCAACGCATTCTTGCCTGATGCAAGGGCACGAACTTCGCCTGATCACTTGGTCATAGCGCAACGCTGCCATCGAATCGACTCCAACAAAGCGGGTGAATGGGATGGAGGCCGCTTCTTATTTCGCGGTAAATGTACCGTTGCCTTCGTCGAGATAAATGGTCGAGCCGACGCGGGAGATTTTGAGTGTTTGTCGCCACGTGCCGGATGGAAAATCTTTTGTAGCTTCGATAGTTTTCGTTTCCGGTTTCAATCCAGCAGTCGCCGGTTCGCCATTCACGACTGCTTTGGGCAAGATTCTGCCATCCATTTTCTGCGGCGCGGTGATTCCAAGAATGCGCAATATCATCGGGGCAAGATCGATATTGCCTGTCGGTAAATCATCCACTTCCCCCTGACGAAAATCCGGGCCGGCCGCAATCAACGTGTTGTGCATGTCGAATCGGCTGAGCGTAACATGCGTCCCCTCCCCGGCTTTTCGTTGCCAATCGGCGTCGATCATTCCCGGAATACCAAATTGATTTTTTGAGTCGTTCCAGCGGAAGGCCATCTCGACGTCAGGCCCATGAGGATTTTGAATGGTCGCTTGCCCGAGAACGAACGTTCCTTCTATTGGTTTTTTCGTAAAAATCACGCCGGCAAAATCTGATTGCTGCAAGAATTCAACCAGACGGCGCGTGACCGTCTCATCGTGTCCGATGACATAGAAAAGAACGCTGCCGCCGTTTCCTGCCAGCATGATCTCTCCAGGTTTTGGTTGGTCGTTAAATTCCGTCTTCGCGGTGAAACCGGCGTCATTCAAAATTTTCCGTAAATCAACCGACCGCTCGATCGTGGAGAAGCCATGATCGGACACAACAAACACATCTGTTCTTCCGCGCGCATCTCGTTGATCTAACGCCGAAAGCACCGCCGCGAGATTTTCATCGGAGGACTTGATCGCAGCTATCGATGCTGGCGAGCCCGGCGCAAATTCATGTTGTGTAAGATCCGGTTCGCCTAACCAAAGCACGGAAAGGGCCGGCACACCGTCTTTCCAAAAACAATCGGTCAGCGCTTTTGTTGTCCAGGCGTCCTGTTGCAGGTGGCCAGATGGAAAGGGACCAAGCGTTGCAGCAATGGAAGGGACAATCTCCGCCGGGAGGGAGTCCGGGGCTCCACTTCGTGTACGTAGTCCGGCGTTGCCCGCGAATAGCGTGACGCAATTTTTCGCAGTCCCAACGTCGGCCTGTCGGTCCAGCAAAAGCCCGACACTTTTTGCAGAAGCAATTATCGTGCGTCCTCCTGCGCGCTGGACTAGCTCGGCAATCGTCGGAACAGAAAGGTATTTCCCGCGGGAAACTTCATCACCCTTCTTTACCATTGGTGGTAGCTCGACATCGATCGCGTGGTGAGGATCGATCTCCGGACGATACACATGATTTGCAATGATTCCGTTCCTGCCGGGATAAACACCGGTGACCAGCGCCGTGCCGTTTACCATGGTCGCACTGGGATAGACGGCATGATGATTGCGAAAAGTGACTCCCTCGCGCGCGAGCTTCCAAAGCGTCGGCGTATTTTGTTCGGTAACGAAATCCGGACGCATCCCGTCCCAGACGACGACAACGACGTGGCGCGATTGATTCGAGGGCTGCGCTCCGGTCGCAAGAGTGCAAAACCAGCATGCAATTGCAAAGGCTATTGAGAATTGCAGCAGTCGAATGATGCAGCGGGAGGTTAAGGAAGTGCAGAGCGGTTGAACGAAAGTTGCCATGTCGTGTCAGAATGCGTGTCAGGCGCAGAGCATGTTAACCGCTGCGCAAATTTTCGCATTCCCAAGCGTAAATGAAACTCTCCATCCTAATACTTACGGCAGCACCGCTTGCCATGATGTTTGGTGGCGAATTGCTTCCCACCGCAGATGGGACCAGCTGGCGATACAACATGACGGAAGAAATCGGCAAAGGTCTTGACGTTCGGCACGCAAAACCGGACGCCGATGGAAAGATCCGCCTGCCGGTTTTGTATCGCATCAATGGAACAGAGAACATTGATGGGAAAGATCTTCTCAAGTTCGAAATGCATCGGGGAGGCGCGATCACAAACACGGACCTTCTCACGATCAATGAGCAAGGAATTGTTTGCTGGGCACGGATCAATCTGGACGGCGAACAGATTAACTTTAATCCTCCACAGATGATGATTGCCAACCCGCTTAAGAAGGGCGCGAGTTGGGATTTTAACGGACAGATCGGTGAACTAAGAGTGCGTCAGCATTACGACGTGCTCGGCGAGGAAAATATCAAGGTGCCGGCCGGCGAATTTCATGCCTTCCACATTCAGGGAGCGCAAACATCACCCAGCCCAATGACAATTGACCGTTGGTTTGTATCGGGAGTGGGGATCGTGAAGGACGTAACGGCAATGCGCGCTGCCAAGGGCGATTTGCTGCAGCGCATTTCTCTGGAGCTATCGGAACGGCCCAGAATTGTGGAGCGGCCCGAAGTAAAATCCGACGCCATCCCGAAGCAGCTTACGGTGAGCCTTGCAAAGGAGCGGTTCGGCAAACCGGTGACGACTTTTTCATCGAACACATCCGAGATTTATGCGCGCTGGCAGGGGCAGCGGTTACGAAAAGGGGCAAAGGTCAAGGCCGTGTGGATTGCAGAGAATATCGGCGAAGATTTCCCCCCGGATTACAAGGTGGACGAAGCTTTTGCTGTCGCGGAGGCCCCGAGAGCACGCGGCGCGTTCACCCTGGCGCGACCCCAAGACGGCTGGGCCGACGGCGATTATCGAGTCGAATTCTACGTCGATGACGTCTTAGTGGACGTGGTGAAACTAAAAATTGTGGAATGAATGGCGGCTGCGCCGATCGTGATTCATTGCAGAGTTACCTTGCCGACTTCGACTGAACAAATTTCCTGAATCCAAAACGATCCGTCGTCGCATCGTAACCAGAGAAATGATATTTCCATGAAGAAGATTACGATTGTTTTTCTGACCGCATGCGTCGTGTGGGCCAGCGCGTGCCACTGGGTGGGAATTCGAGGCAACGGCCATATCAAAACGGACGAACGCCCAGTCAATGCATTCGCCAATATCGATGCGAGAGGCGCTTTCACAATCGAATGGCAAAGTGGAACCCCCAGCGTCCACATTACCACGGACGAAAATCTTCTTCCTTACATCAATAGCAATGTTTCCGACGACACACTTCATTTGCTCACGCGCGAGCAGATCCGACCGAGCCATGGAGTCCAGGTGGTCATCTCAAGCCCAACGCGGGCAGGAGCCAGGATCAGTGGCGCAGTAAGACTTGCCGCGAAGCAGTTGAGCGGTCCAAGATTCGCATTGGAGTCGCGCGGGGCGGCGCGCGTTTCACTTGATGGACAGATTGACGAACTTTTGGCGGATATGACTGGTGCAAGCGAGCTAACAGCGAGTGGGTTGCAAACCAAAACTACTGAGATCTCCACTACCGGCGCGGCGGATGCCGAGATTGCAGTCGCCGACAAGCTGAAAGTGGCAATCACTGGTGCGGGAAAAGTTCGGTACTCCGGCAACCCGCCAGTGATTGAGAAACACATCAGCGGCGCTGGCTCGATTCGGCACAAGGACTAACCAGACGCCGAACCCGCAAACGGTGAAAAAGCGTAGGCGGTCTGCGTGACATCATCGATTTTGATAGTCTTAGCAACCGATGCGTTGCCCCGCAATTTCTACACATTGACGATTGCGAGGATTGCAGATCGCCTTTACAAGGTTAGCCAAATGATTCGAGGGACCTGTTTCATCTGTGCAATCTTGTTTGCGGTTGGGACGGCCACGGCCAGCGACGAGAGATCGATCAAGGAGCTGAGCAAAGCTTTGGTCGCGCTCGCGCACGACGTCGATCCGGCTGAAGCGCAAGCACTGTCGGTAACGGCGCATACGAAGGCGCGCAGTCTGAAAAAAGAATATCGGGTCGCTCTTAACCCGGAGTTTACGGTGTTCCTGTACAATATCGGTATGCGCAAGCGCGGCTGGTGCGGGCACTGGGCGCAGGACATCGGCGCCGAGTTGAAAGAACTCAAGCTTAAGACGCTCGTGCTCCACTGGGGTGAAGCTTACCCTAACACAACCAGCGAGAATAATGCCCTTGTAGTCACCGCGCTTAACCAGCGTTTCGACGAGGGAATCATCCTCGATGGATGGCGCCGGGCAGGCCGGTTATTCTGGTGTAAGGTCAAACAAGACGACGAATACGAAGCCGAACAGCACTACGGCCACTCTGGAATCACGATGTGGAGAGAGAACATGAAATGGAGTGCCTGGTTACAGGAATATCAAACCGAGGAGAAGCCGAAGACGGCCACGGCCTCCACCAAGAGTTGAAGCTTTGCCTGGATATCTGCCGCTAGATCGTTGTTTCCTATCTCCGCAGTTTCCTGCTGGGTAGCAACTTCCCCGCGCCAATCAGGGATTCTTGCGTTGAAGCGCGACGGTGAACGGATGCAGGTCTGCGGTCATCAAGCCGGATGCAACCGCGGGATCTTCTTCCATGAACTTCCGGGCAGCGGCTTCATCATTGGCTTCGAATATCGCGATGCCGAATGTCTTGTCGCCCGACTCGGATGTGCGGCCCGCGAGGATTAGCTGGCCAGTTTTTATCGCTTCCTGGAATCGAGCGAAATGTCGATGTAGCGCTGCAGTGTCCTCTTTCGTCCAGTTCTTATCGTCGTACAGCCGCGGCACCAGATGTAGCACATAGATAAATTGCTTTGGCTTGGTGGGTTGCGATTCTTGCGCTGGCACCCGTTGAACAAGCATCAACATCCCTCCTATCGCGATTACAAAACCAGATAACGGCTTCATTTGGACACGATTTATCAAATTCACTCCCATCGGGCTACCGAAATGAATGGAGGCCGCGATCGCTGTTTTCCTGCTTCCCTGCTTTCTTGATTCGTAGATTCTTAGTCAGTGCCAAGGTTTGTACTCATCGGCAGCGGTCTGGCGGGTGGACTGCTCGCAGCTTATTTGGGGCGGCGCGGATATGAAGTCGATCTCTACGAGAGGCGCGCTGATCCGCGCGAGGGTAATATCGTCGGCGGGCGCTCGATCAATCTGGCGATCTCGACCCGGGGTATTCAAGCGCTTGAACAGATCGGGCTCGCTGATGAAGCGTTGCAATCGGCGATCCCGATGCGCGGCCGGATAATTCATGATACGTACGGTGCGCTGCATTTCACTCCGTACGATGTCGATCCGAAAAAGTGCATCAACTCGATCGGGCGCGCGTCGCTCAATACAACTGTCATCGAAGCGGCACAGCGTTATCCGAACGTGCGCGTCCACTTCAATCATCGATGCGTCGACGTCGATCTCGACACGCCAACAGTTCAGTTGGAAACAAAACACGGCCAATTGGCCGCACACGGTGACGCGGTGATCGGCGTTGATGGCGCGTTTTCCGCAGTGCGGCAGTCGATGCAAATGCATATCGACAGTTTCGAGTACGACGAAAGTTATCTCGCCCACGGCTACAAAGAATTGACCATTCCGCCCGGGCCAGATGGCTCGTGGCGCATGGAGAAAAACGCGCTCCACATCTGGCCACGGAAAAGTTTTATGATGATCGCCCTGCCGAACCCGGACGGCTCGTTCACCTGCACCCTATTTTGGGAATTCGAGGGCCAGCGCAGCTTCGCTTCAACGAAGACCGATGAGGATGTGCGCCGATTCTTTGAAGAAGAATTCCCCGATGCTGTGCCGCTGATGCCCACGCTGCTAGAAGATTTTAAGAACAACCCGACCGGTTCGCTCGTCACCATTCGCTGCGCGCCCTGGTATTATCGAGATAAGGTTTGCCTGCTCGGCGACGCCGCTCATGCTGTTGTTCCGTTCTACGGCCAGGGCATGAACGCCGCATTCGAGGATTGTGTCGTGCTCGACGAATTCCTGGAGAAATTTCCGGAAAACCGACAGCGTGCGTTTGCGGAATACTTCTCCCGGCGCAAAGAAAACGCCGATGCGCTTGCCGATCTCGCCGTCGGCAATTTCATTGAGATGCGCGACAAAACGGCGTCGAAAGCTTTTCGCGCAAAAAAGAAGCTCGATCACCTGCTCGAAGCGGCGCTGCCCGGCGTTTACCTGCCGCTTTACACGATGGTCACTTTTACACGAATGCCTTACTCCGTGGCAGCGAAACGCGCTCGGCTGCAGGATCTATTCGTTTATACCACCTTGACGGTTTTGTTAGCGATTTTGATTGGCGCGACAATTTGGTCGGTCGCCCGCTGACATTCAGTGCGAGCCAGGCTCGATTTGAATTGCCGCAAGCTGAGCTAGCCTGCTATCGTCCCAAAATGAATTCAAAATATTTGCCGTCTTCTGTTGTGATTGTCTCCATCCTGCTCGTGTCGGCTATCCGCGCGCAGGACAATCCGTCGGACGACGCTGACCTGAAGGATTTCTTAAAGCAGGTGGCGGAGATGCAAAAGAAAGCTGCCGGTTCCCAGACACAAAACGCGCCGTCGTTCGACGTCGAGAAGAAACTCGCGGAAATCAACGCAGCGACCAAAGAGGCAGCGCGACAACGACAGGAGGAACAACGCGACCAGGAAAAATTACAGGCCGCACTGAAGAAACAACTGGCGGCGCCGGACACAGTCGCGCTACCCGATTGGACGCCGGCCATTCCACAGTTCAAGCCCACCGGCTCACCTACAAAGAAGCTCGTAGGTAACGAAGTGCGAATCGTCCAGACAGGCACGTCACCGCTTACGCCGGAAGAATTGGCGGATGGATGGCAATCGGCGGCAGAGGCAAAGAATCTCAACCACACGCGCAACAATATTGACGTTAATGGCAAGCTAATGACCGTGACGTCTCTCAGCACGCGCAGTGATCCGGTACAGGAGGTGAAACTCGAGGCATCTCGAGAGGCAGACGGCAAAATCACTCAAGTCGAAATCTCTTCGCCATTACCAAAACCGAACATCGAGACCGAATAGAACGCGTTTTCACGGGAGCGTTGCTGTGCGTTTCGATGGTGCTCAGAAGTTGCAATTCGCCCGAGCCGGATTAACGAAATCATTATGAGTGATACATATGTTCCACTGATCAGCTCCGGCGTTGCCGGGCCGCTTGGCGTTCTGCACCTGCCGCGTCTTTGGCAGAAGGTCTCTCTCGAGGAAAAGGGCAAGCTTGCTTCTGGTTATCCTGGCATTGGCAAAGGTTTCGATGCGATGACTCTGGCCGCGCTCGGACTCGAAGAACAGGCGGTGAGAGATTACATCAAGAAAAACAAGCCGACCTACCCCGAATTCGAGGCGTGGGTGAAGAAGAATGCGAAGTCTCTAAATCGAGACGCTATCGAAAAGCACAATGCTGCGGTTCGCGGTTACAATCATGACGACGAAACACGGCACGGCATTCTGAACGCATGCAGCATGACCGATGATGCTTCTGCTCCGAAAGACGCCGTGAACCTCAACAATCTCGACGACTGGTACGAATTTCACCGGGCCGTGTTAGTCAGAGAATGATGGTTGGCGGCGAGACACCGCCGCTGGCATCGATTTGCGATCAGGCGCTTGGCACAAGCGCCTCTACAACCGCGTTGACGTGGATATATGCCGCATACAGGTTGCGGAACGCCTGTGACGCAAACGAAAGCAGCATTGATGTTCCGCAAAACGGCTGAAACTTTTCAGGCGGGAGCAAAGACGCTGCCGCAGCGCTATTTTGTTTCACCCGACATTCTTGCTGAAGAGCTGGAGAAGATATTCCGAGGGCAATGGGTGTTGGTTGGGCACCAAAGCCAGCTCGGCGACGCCGGGGATTATTTTATCGCGGAAGTAGCCGGGGAAAGTTTGATTTTTGCAAGCGATCAAAGATCGACAATTCGCGGGTTTTACAATGTTTGCCGCCACCGCGGATCGCGACTTCTGGAAGACCAAAATGGAAATGTGGCTGCCATTCAATGCCCCTATCACGCGTGGACGTACGGACTCGATGGACGATTACTCGGCGCGCCGCACATGAATGATGTGCCGGGCTTTAGAAAGGCCGACTATTCGTTGCATCCAGTAAACCTGGCACTGTGGGAAGGATTCATTTTCGTAAATCTGGCGGAGACCTCGGCGGAGCGAGGCGGCTACAGCTCACTGGAGAAATGGTTCGCGTCGTTAGCCGGAAAATTTTCGCGCTGGAATCTGTCGGCACTTCGCTCAGCGAAACGGATCGAATATGATGTCCGAGCTAACTGGAAGTTGATCTTTGAAAATTATTCAGAGTGTTATCACTGCCTTGGAGTGCATCCGGAGCTCTCGAAAATCTCACCCTACGATTCCGCAGAGAACGATCTGACGGAAGGTCCGTTCCTCGGTGGTTTCATGCGAATAGCCAAAGGCAAGAGCCTGACCTTGAGCGGAAACGCCTGTGCGCTGGGAATCGCCGATTCCCCTCGTGCTCATAATCGTGTTCCTGCTCATGATCGAGGAGGGCAACAGAGGAAGAGCGATCGCGATTACGAGCAGGAGCATGAGCACGAGGGAAAGAACCGAGTCTTTTACTACTCGATCTTTCCAAACACGCTGCTGAGTCTGCATCCCGATTACGTCATGGTGCATCAACTGTGGCCGCAATCGCCAGAACGCACACTGATCTTATGCGATTGGTTTTTTCATCCGGAGGCGTTCAGGCGGGCTGATTTTGACCCGGACGACGCCGTTGAGTTTTGGGACTTGGTCAACCGGCAGGACTGGCACGTCTGCGAACTGAGCCAGCAAGGTATTTCCTCGCGCGCTTACGAACCGGGACCGTACTCAGCACGGGAAAGCATCCCGGCGGCGTGGGACGAGTATTATCTGCGCCAGATGGGTTGAGGCACATGTTTGCGGTCTCGCGCTGACTCTTGCTCGACCTCATTCCGCAATTGCGGCGGTTCGAGCTTTAACGAATGCGCGAACAGATCGCTCGATGTCTTTCGGTTTGGTCGCCCAATCACAAACGCTGATTCTGATCACCGCTCGGCCTTGCCAGGTCGAGCCGCCGCACCAGCACTCGCCGGAAGCCTGAATGTTTCCAAGAGTTGCGGTAGTCAACGCGTCCTCTCCGCACGACACGAGCACCTGATTGAAAACGACGTCGTTGTGGATTTGAAAATCCTGTTCGGATAGCAATCGGGCGAAGAGTCGCGCATTTTGACAAAGCTGTTCGACCAGCTGTTGTACTCCTTCACGCCCGAGAGTTTTCAAGACCGCCCACAGCTCGATCACGCGAGCTCGATTGGACATCGAGGGTCTGAAATTCATGCTATCGCGATGTTCGCTCCATTGAAAATAAGAGGCGGACGTTTTGAACGCGCTCGTCAACGCTTCGCGATCCCGGCAAAGGATCATGCCGCTATCGTAGGGAACATTGAGCGTCTTGTGCGCATCGACCGACCATGAATCGGCTTTTTCAATGCCGTCACAAATATCGCGCATGGACGGGAGCACGCGCGCCCAAAGTCCGAACGCGCCGTCGACATGAACCCATGAACCGGCGGCATGCGCACGCTGGCAGATGGCGCCAACCGAATCGATCGCCCCGGAGTTCACGTTGCCGACCTGCGCTACAACCAGCGAGCCCTCGTCGAGTTTCGGCATTTGCTCCGGCTGCATCCGTCCCTGGTCGTCCGCCGGAACGATTTCGACGTTGTCGGAGCCAAGACCCAGCATTGAAATGGATTTATATACGGCCGCGTGAGCGTCTGCGCCCACGATGACTCGAATTCGTGGCGCGCCGTAGAGACCTTTCTTGACAACGTCCCAGTCGCGCCGGCGGAGCAATTCATTTCGTCCAGCGCACAAGCCGGAAAAATTTGCAATTGTCGTCCCGCTGACAAAACCGGCCGCGGTCCCACCGGGAAGGTCAAGAAGCGAAACGATCCAATGTTCGCAGATTTCTTCGAGACGTGAGTTGATTGGCGACATCACATAGTGCGCGGTGTTCTGATCCCAGACATCAGCCAGCCATTTCGCAGCAAGCCCGACCGGAATTATTCCGCCGTTAACGAAGCCAAAGTACCTTCCGCTGGTTTGAGCTACCGCAGCGGGCGATCCGATTTCGTGAAGTAGTTTCAGCGCCACGAGTGAATCGCTTGGATTTTCGGGCAATGGTTCGTCTAACGCGTTCATCGCCTGCAGCGATGCCTCTGCTGGAAACACCGGGCGGTCTTGGATGGTATCGATATACTCACCGGCAAATTGACGTGCCTTGTCGAGCAGCAGCGAAAAACTATCAGGATTTGCCCATAAGCTGGCTGAGCTTTGTTCGTTTTCCATAAGAGCGTCTGTTTGAGAAGACACTATCGTACTTCCGACGGTGTGGCTGAAGCGAGCCTGCTCGTTCTATTTTGAATTCGGTTTGCTTCTAGAAAAACAAAAGGAAGCGAATGTGACAGTCGGCGAGGCAAAGGATTCCTGTGCCCTGAGATGAGCATTATCTGCGCATGATGCGCTGACACAGCGCACTCACACGCCTTCTACAACTTCGCGAGAATTTTCTTCGCGAGCGATTTCTCCTGTTCGAGCGCGGTTTTGGCCGGCACGCCGTGCATTCCGATCGTGATCAAAATGTTTCCCTTCAGGATGTTCAGCATATCGAGACCGGTCTTGTCGTGATAAAAAATGGCCTTGTCGCCGAAGCCATCGATGGTGGTTGGCTTTCCCCGCTCCGGGCCAAGCACGGAAAACATTGTCTGAGTGAGATGCGGCGGGGCTTCTTGTCCCGCATAGAGCACGTCGAACACGAGCGCCTTGTCGCCTGTCACGGCATGATAACTCCACTCAGAATCATAAAACCCATCGCTGCCTTCCTTATTTCTTCCCTTCGGATCTTTGACCGGCACACCCAGAATCGCCTCGGCGTCGGACTTTGTGACGACCGCTGATACGTCGATCTTGTCTCCCGCGAATACACAACACGTGCTGACAACAACAGCCGTTCCGGCAACGATATTGATGAGTTTCCGTTTCATGGGATTACCTCTGCTGCATTGAATTAATCATCCTCAAGATAGATTGGGAAGCTCAACGAGTCCGTCAGAGAGAATAAGCGCCCATAGCGGACGCTTGCAGAAGCGATATTCCAATTAGAACTTCCTGATTTCCTGATTGGTATCCTCTCGTATCTTCAGTCATGCCGCCGCTGACTTACGCGAACTATCTCGATCTTGAGAAGCTGTTGACTCTTCAGAACCCGCGCTCAACGCCGGCCGAGCACGACGAGATGCTGTTCATCATCATTCATCAGACCTATGAACTCTGGTTCAAGCAGCTCCTGCACGAATTTGAGAAGATCAAGCGAGACTTTTCCGCTGGCGATCTGTTCGGCGCGATTCACGCGTTCAAGCGCACACGGACAATCATGAAGGTACTGGTGGCGCAGGTAGACATTCTGGAAACAATGACGCCGTCGTCGTTTTCGAGCTTTCGCGATCGGCTCGAGACTGCGTCGGGTTTTCAATCGGTCCAATTTCGTGAACTGGAATTTCTGCTCGGATACAAGCGCGCCTCGACGCTCGCCTACGTGAAGCCCGATTTTCCGGGCTACGATCGGATGAAGCAGCGGCTCGGTGAGCGGACGGTCATCGATCACTTCTACGATTTCCTCGCTACGCGCGGCGCGCGGATTCCCGACGAGCTGCAGAATCGCGACATCACGAAAGCTAACGAACCGAACGATCAGGTACAAAAGGAAATCCTTCGGCTCTACAAAGATTCGCCTGAATGTTCGATCCTATTCGAGTTGATGACTGACTTCGACGAAGGGTTACAGGAGTGGCGTTATCGGCACATCAAGCTGGTTGAGCGCACCATCGGCGCAAAGAAAGGTACCGGCGGATCACCAGGCGTGCCGTTTCTGAAAGAATCGTTGTTCAGGCCGATCTTTCATGATTTGTGGGCGATCCGGCATGAACTGTAAAAGATTCCGCCACAGATGAACACGGATTTTCACGGATCGGACAAAGGAATCTGGAAGCCAGGAAACCAAAAAGTTTTCCGGATCTGTGTTCAATCTGTGTTAATCCGTGGCGAAAATCAGAAGACGATCTGCGGCATCACGCCTTTAAACCAAGGAATTCGCGCGCGGTGTCGGAAAGCAGTTGGGCTTTTTCTTTGGCGGAAAGTTTCATCGATTCGATCAATCTACCGGGATGCGCTTCACCCAGTGGAAAAGGGTAATCGGAACCGAGCGCAACGCGCTCGCTGCCGAATAATTTGAGCAACAGCATCAGGGCGTCGGCGTCGTGCACGAGCGAATCGACGTAGAATCGTGCTGGCGTGCTGCCATTTGCGAGATATTTTCGTGGATTCGTTGTGTTCTCTGTCGCGACCAAATCCGGCCGCACATGAAACGCGTGCTCAATGCGTCCAATAGTAAACGGGAATGCGCCACCGCCGTGGGCAAAAGCTACACGCAGCTTTGGAAAGCGTTCCAAGACCCCGCCGAAAATCATGGAACAGATCGCAAGAGACGTTTCGGCCGGCATACCGACGAGCCACGGCAACCAATATTTCGGCATCCGTTCCTTGCCCATCATGTCCCAGGGATGGACGAAAATTGCAGCGCTCAGGTCTTCCGCTGTCTTCCAAAAGACATCGAGCGTGGGATGATCGAGGTTACGGCAATCCGGGCCGTGGCAATGATCATTTGGATCAACGTGGGTCCCGATCTCTACCCCGCGCAGGCCGAGCTCGCGAATGCAACGCATTAATTCTTCTGCGGCCAAATCGACATCCTGCAAAGGGATGGTACCCAGCCCGGCAAAGCGCGACGGGTACTTCCGAACAATTTCGGCGATATGATCATTGAGCAGACGACAGAGATCGAGCGCATCACGTGGTTTTGCCCAGTAGCTGAACATCACCGGCACAGTGGAGAGCACTTGGACAGAAACCCCGCTGTTATCCATTTCCTCGATGCGCCGGTCGGGGTTCCATACGTTGTCGGTGATTTTCCGGAATATGCGCTCACCAATCATCATGTGTGCCGAGCACGGATCGGAATGCTTGAGTCTGACGAATCCTGAGTATCCGTACTTTTGATCAAGATCCGGCCAGGTGCGCGGCAAAATGTGTGTGTGGATATCGATCTTCACTCGCGGAATTGTAGGGCGTTTCTGTGAAACGCCAATTCTCACGGCGTCTGACACAAACGCCTACAGCGATGCTATCGGTTGCGGCTTCTCGACTTTTTTTCCGCAGTTCTTGCAAGTGCGGCGCGCATCGTCGTTCCAGAAATCGAGCATTGCCTGGCTGAAATGTTCCACGATATCCGCGCAGTCGAAGTGGATGTCCTCCACCAGCGCGCCGCAATTTTCGCAGTAGAAAATGACGTGCTCTTTTTCTCCAGGTGGGCGGCGCCGCTCAACTACCACACCGATCGTGTTCGGCGGCCGCTGTGGTGAATGCGGAACATTTGGTGGGATAAAGAAGGTTTCGCCTTGTCTGACGATGCGGTCGACGATCCGGTCGCCTTCGCGAATGCGCACCTTAATATCACCCTTAAGCTGGTAGAAGTACTCCTCCGAATCCACGAGATGAAAATCGTTCCGCGCGTTTGGCCCCTTGATGACCATCACAAAGAAATCGCGCCCGTCGTACAAATACTGATTGCTCACTGGCGGTTGAAATTTGTCGGCGTTTTGGTCGATCCATTCTTTTAGGTCAATCGGCGGTTGCACAGTCGTCATGGCAAACAGCGTATTTGGCGCCGCGCGCAGCGTCAAACCGAGCAGAATTGGCGTTTCACAGAAACGCCCTACAATCGCGCTCGTTCAGGAGATTCCTATTCAGAAGCTGCTTCGACCCGTACTATGATGACTAAGAAACGGCCGACAGCGCGCCTCAACTCGATTTGAGAGTTGAATGATGGACTTGCGATCGATACTATCCGCCGCTCTGTGAAAAATAGCTGGCTGTTTCAAATTGTAGGGACCGTCTTTGTCGCACTGATCCTTTTTGGTTGCGAGGAGTATCCACCTTATGCGCCCGGCATGTATCCCCGGGCCGCTCCGGCCGGTTGGTGGGACGACGAGGGCGCCTCCGGTTCGCCGAAGATCGTCGTGCATATCGGCGAACAGAAAGCTTACTTTTACAAGGGCAAACACCAGGTTGGCGAAACGACTGTTTCCACCGGCAAGCCTGGTTTTGGTACTCCACCCGGCCACTACACCGTGCTTTCAAAGGATGCGGGCCACGTCTCTACGGTGTTTGGCGATTACGTGGACGGTTATGGGAACGTCGTTAGATCCAATATCGACTCTCGAAAGGATTCCCAACCGAAAGGTACGCATTTCGATGGCGCCCGAATGCCGTATGCGATGTTTTTCAGAAGCGGTTACGCGATGCATCAGGGCTACGTTCCACCCTTTGCCGCATCGCATGGTTGCATTCGCCTGCCAGGACAAATGGCGGTTAGGTTTTTTGAGAACGCCTCCGTCGGTACGCCGGTGACGGTAACAGAGTAAAGCCGGGATAGTGGAAGGTGTATTCCCGAATGCTTTCGGGTTATACCGGCCGTATTGAACACGCGCTCGGGCCAGTCGGGATTCGCCGAGCCCGGCTACAGCTCCATCCTTTTGTGCTAGAATAATCCAACGGCATGAAGGGAAGCATTATCCATGATCAACGCACCAGCGCGGTGCACTTAAGCGCTGAGGAACTGCAACGGTATTCGCGCCATCTTATCATGCCCGAAGTCACAGCTGATGGGCAGCGCCGGCTAAAGGCGGCGCGCGTTTTGTGCATCGGCGCCGGCGGACTCGGGTCCCCGGCTGCGCTTTATCTGGCGGCCGCAGGCGTCGGGGCCATTGGCATTGTCGATTTCGACGACGTCGATCTTTCCAACCTGCAGCGGCAAATACTTCACGGAACAAAGGACGTCGGGCGCGCCAAACTGCAATCAGCGCAAGACCGGCTAGGCGACATGAATCCGGAGATCGACATTGAATTACATCAATGCCGTTTCTCCAGCGAAAACGCTTCGGAAATCGTCTCCAAATACGACCTTGTCGTGGACGGATCGGATAATTTTGCCACGCGTTATCTCTCCAATGACGTTTGTGTTTTTGAGCAAAAGCCAAATGTGTACGGCTCGGTATTTCGTTTCGAAGGACAGACGACCGTGTTCGCGCCGCATCTGGGCGGGCCATGCTACCGCTGCCTTTTTCCTGAGCCGCCTCCACCGGAGTCGGTTCCGAACTGCGCGCAAGCGGGCGTGCTGGGCGTGTTGCCCGGAATCATTGGGATCTTGCAAGCGATTGAGACGGTCAAGCTCATCGTCGGCATCGGAGAGCCCCTGATAGGACGCCTCCTCCACTTCGACGCGCTCAAGGTCAAGTTTCGTGAGCTTAATCTGCGGCGCGACCCTAAATGTCCGGTTTGCGGCGAGAATCCAACGATCTTTGCACCGATTGATTACGATCAATTTTGCGGGGCTGGCGCCGTTGAAACAGTCCCTTCGATATCCGTTCATGAACTGAAACAAAAGACCGACGCGCGCGAAGCGTTCGAGTTAATCGATGTGCGTGAACCATTCGAATACGAGATCGCGCGGATCGATGGCGCAAAGTTGATTCCGCTGGGAGAGATCGGTGATCGGGCGGACGAGCTGCGACGCGGCCAGACGATCGTTGTCCATTGCCACAGCGGCCAACGCAGCGCCCAAGCGGTGCGACTTCTCCAGCAGCGAGGCTTTAGCAACGTCTACAATCTCGACGGCGGGATCGACGCGTGGTCCGACCAGATCGACCCAACGGTACCGAAGTATTGACTAACACCGCGAGTTAGTCCGCTGCACACTACGCATTCGTTGAATCGAACCGTTTTAACGGTTTGCCGTTCGCTCCAAGCCGTTGAAACGGTTCGACGTTGGGGACCACCGTGGAACACCGGGAAGCGCCGGTGTTAACGAAACTATTTCAGCACATTAGCGAGCTGTTTGGCGCTGGGAACATCAGTCCACTGAGCTAATAGCTTCCCGTCTCGTGCGAAAACGAGGACGCGAAAGCTCGCCGCCTGTACCGAGTCGTCGAGCTGCGACGACGCCGTTCCATCAAAGTCAGTCGCGATGAAGATGTCCCTTCGCGCGTCACGCGAAATCTTATTCGCGTCGTATCGACTCTGAAGGCGCTTCGCTGCTTCGTTAGCTCGGCGCTTCACCAGCGCTGTCGCAATCTTGCGCCCGATGACGGTATGCTTGCTGGTGAAACGGATAATTGTGATCATTCTGTAATTTGAGTTACCCAGGCAATAATCGGGCACACTGTCACCCACCACGCGCACCTTCTCCCTGTCGGCGATTGTGGCAAGCACGAGGACAGTGACGTGTCCATCAGCGGTGGAAAGCTTATTGCCATCGATATCGATAAAACTGATTCGATAGGTCGCTCCGTTTGAAAGTGCTCCGCGCAGAAGAGAAGAGGGAAGAAAACCCGCCACGGCTGCAAAGAAAAAGAATTGAAGTGCGCGCACGTTCACAAGCAAGCAAATTGCCGACGATGTCGTTCGCTGACAACCTCCGGTCTCTCTCATTTCGTTCGGTTTCTCTGGTGCGCGGGTCGACGATTGTGGCCTTTGCGTGGTTATTGATTTTTTTCATTTGTGGTTTAGCCGGGGGCTGCGATCGGTTGGGGTCTTCGCGCTACGGGCAGTTGATTCAGGATGCAGACAGCAAATCAGCCCAGGGAGACTTTGCGCGCGCGATCAATTTGTACGAAGCCGCACTCGATGATTCCGAAAATAGTCGGAACGCTGAAATTCACTACAAATTGGCTCTTCTTTACGACGATAAACTCAACGATCCCGTCAACGCGCTCCACCATTTCAAACGCTATCTCGCGTTAAGCCCAAACGGTCCCCATGCAAAGGAGGTCACGAATTCTATCAAACATGACGAAGTCGCTGCGCTGACCGCGCTTTCGGGGGATTCCGTCATCCCGAGATCGGAAGCGGCTCAATTGCGGAATGAAAACCTGAACCTGCGCAAGGAGCTTGAAGGGCGCACCAGCTCTTCGCGAATTGCCCAGCAGAGATCGCAGGCAAATGACGTAAGCTCAAAAAAATCTGCCTCGAAGAGCGGAAATCGCAGCTACGTTGTGCAATCGGGTGACACTCTCTTCTCTATTTCGCGAAAATTTTATAAGTCACCCAAGCGTTGGAAAGAGATTCTCAGTGCTAACGAAAAAAGCATACACGACCCGAAAAAGCTTACGGTTGGCCAGACCCTGGTTATTCCATAGGTGTCCGCCGGCATTGTAGCCGGGATCGGCAATCCCGGCAGACTTAACCGCGTCGCCAGACCGGCATGAGCGATGCCGGCTACAACATCACGCTGCTATTCCCAGTAATTCACGTTGCCACGGAACCAGCAACGATGCTGCTCGCGCACGGTCAGCCGCG
>WNFY01000561.1_pt1 | contig 56476 bp, 49 predicted proteins | sample 5400091 | NCBI WGS metagenome assembly WNFY01 (sample SAMN13153364, study PRJNA577476) | soil metagenome | isolation source: 60 cm soil or saprolite under grassland replicate 1 | place: USA:California | collected 2016-06-15
TGATCAGGCGCCTCGCAGCGCGCGCCTCCGTCGTGGTCGTCGAGCATCACATGGATCTGATGATGTCGGTATGCGACGCCATCGTCGTGCTTGACTTCGGCAGGGTCATCGCGACCGGCACCCCGGATCAGGTGCGCTCGGACGAGGCGGTCACCGCCGCCTACCTCGGCGTGGAGGCCGTGGCCGACCCTGACGGCGCAGGCGGCGCAGGCGGCGCAGGCGGCGCAGGTCGGGCGCCCGGCGCTGATGGCGGGGACCGCGATGGCTGACCGCGACATGCTCACGATCGAGCGGCTCAGCGCAGGGTACGACGGAATCGTGGCGCTGGACGGCGTTTCGCTGTCGGTTCGCGCCGCGACCATCACTGCGGTGCTGGGCGCGAACGGGGCTGGCAAGACCACGCTGCTGCGCGCGATCAGCGGGATCATCAAGCCGCGCGGCGGGCGCGTCACCGTGTCGGGCACCGACGTGACCGGCCGGCGCCCCGAGGACATCGTGCGGGCCGGAGTGTCGCACGTCCCTGAGGGGCGTGGCGTGATCGCCGAGCTGACCGTGGAGGAGAACCTGCGTCTCGGCGCGCTGTGGCGGCGCGGCCGCGGTGACCGCGCCGCGGCGCTCGCCGCCGCCTACGAGCTGTTCCCACCGCTCGCCGGGCGCAAGAACAAACCGGCGGCCACACTGTCCGGCGGCGAGCGGCAGATGCTTGTGATCGGTCGCGCGCTCGCGGCCGGGCCGCGGCTGCTGCTCCTTGACGAGCCCTCGCTGGGCCTTGCGCCAAGGGTTGTGGCGCAGCTCATGAGCACTGTGCGCGGGCTACGCGACGAGAGGGGGGTCGCGGTCCTGCTCGTCGAGCAGAACGCGCGCAGCGCCCTCGCCATCGCCGACCAGGGCGTTGTGCTCAACCTCGGCCGGATCGTCGCCGTCTCCGACGCGGCGACGCTTGCCGCCGACACCGGCCTGCGCCACCACTACCTGGGTTTTTGAGGGACCGAGCTGCTGAAAGAGGTGTGTCACATGCGCGAGTTCGTCTCCTTCACGCTCGGGGGGATCAGCTTCGGCATGGTCTACGCCGCCATCGGCCTGTCGCTCGTGCTGATCTGGCGCGCCACCAGGATCCTGAACTACGCCCAGGGCGGCATGGCGATGCTCACCACGTTCATCGCGCTCAGCGTCGTCCATGCCACCGGCTCCTACTGGGTCGGCTTCGCGGTCGCGCTCGCGGCGGGGCTGGTGCTCGGCGCGGTCGTGGAGCGCATCGTCATCCGGCCGGTGGAGAACAAGCCACCGCTCAACGCCATCATCGTCACCATCGGCCTGCTCGTGTTCCTCGAGGGCCTCGCCGGGATCATCTACGGCGGCCAGTTCCGGTCGTTCCCCGCGGCGATGTCGGTCCTCGGGCTCCGGGTGGGATCCACCCACATCGCCCTTTCCCGCTTCGACCTGTTCGTCACCGGATCGGTGCTCGCGGCGGCGCTGCTGCTTGCGCTGCTGTTCCGGTACACGCCGGTTGGCCTGCGGATGCGCGCCGCGGCGTTCCAGCCGGACATCGCGCGGCTTCTTGGCGTGCGGGTGGGGCGGGTTCTCACCCTCGGCTGGGCGCTCGCCGGCCTGATCGGCGCGCTGGCCGGCGTGCTCGTGTCACCGTCGACGTTCCTGTACCCGAACAGCATGGACTCGATATTCGTGCTCGGGTTCACCGCCGCCGTGCTCGGCGGCCTCGACAGCCCGCTGGGCGCCGTGGTCGGCGGCCTCGTGCTTGGCGTCGTGCTCAACTACGTCGGCGGTTACCTCGGCTCGGATCTGGTCACCTTGTTCGGGCTCCTGCTTCTGGTCGCGGTGCTGATGATCCGGCCCTCTGGCCTGTTCTCCGCGGCCCGCACCCGGCGGGTTTGACCATGGCCGACCACCTGACCGACCGGCTGACAGAAGGGCGGGTCGGCCGTGCCCGCGCTACCGCGCACACGCTCGCGCGGCACGTGGCCGGCGCGGTCCTGCTCGGGCTCGTCCTGCTCGCGGTGACAAGCGCGTCGAGCACGTTCCGCGACTATCAGATCGCCAATGTCGCGGCCTATGTGGTGGCCGTCTCGGGCCTCACCGTCCTGGTCGGCCTTTCCGGCCAGATCTCGATCGGCCATGGTGCCTTCATGGCGGTCGGCGCCTACATCGCGGCGCTGCTGATCATCCACCTGAACTGGCCGGTGGCGCTTGTCCTTGTGACAGCGGCGGCGGCAACGGCGCTGGTGGGAGCGGTGCTCGGGGTCGCCGCCGCCCGGCTGCGCGGCCCATACCTCGCCGGCGCCACCCTCATCCTCGCGGTGGCGCTGCCGTCGCTGGCCAACCGCTATGTCGGCCTGCTCGGCGGCGACCAGGGCCTGAACGTGAACATGACCGTGCCGTCCGGCCTTGGCGCCGATTTCCCACTCACCCGCTGGCAGGCCTGGGTCACCTGCGCAACCGCGCTCATCACCCTGGTGCTGCTTGCCAACCTGGTACGCAGCAGGATCGGCAGGAGCTGGCGGGCAGTCCGGGACGACGACGTGGCCGCCGCGCTGGCCGGGCTGAACGTCGCGCGCCTGCGCATTCTGGCCTTCGTGGTGAGCGCCGCTTGCGGCGGCCTGGCGGGCGCGCTGCTCGCGATCACCACGGGCCTGGTCGCGCCGACCGGCTTCACCCTCGCGGTTTCCATCGGCGTGCTCACCGCCGCGGTGGTGGGCGGGCTCGGCAGCCTCGCGGGCGCCGTCTGGGGCAGCCTGCTGCTCGTTCTGCTGCCGACCTATGCCACCAACGTGGCCAGCAGTCACGGCCTGTCGAGTTCGACGGGTTCCAACATCCCGATCGTCGTCTACGGCGTCGCGCTCGTCGCCGTCATGCTCGCGTTCCCGAACGGCATCCAGGGCGGGCTGCGCCGGCTCGGCGCGTTCGTTCTTGGGACCCGGCACGCCGAAGCCAACCCACCACGCCACCCACCTGCCGCCGGATCCCCGTAGCGGAGCACTCCGGTCAGCAAACATCAGGAAGAAGGTCCCGCATGAAGACATCACATCGGGCGCAGCCGACATTAGCAGCGGTGGCAACGGCGGTGGCGCTGACGGCTGCCGCATGCGGCGGCTCAAGCGGCGGCGACGCATCAAGCGGCGCGTCGGCGCCTGGGGTCACCAAGACCCAGATCGTCATCGGCAGCCATCAGCCGCTCACCGGCCCCGCCGCGCCCGGGTACAGCGAGATCGCCCCCGCGTCCAACGCCTATTTCAGCTACGTCAACGCCCACGGCGGAGTCTACGGCCGAAAGATCGCCTACAAATACCTCGACGACGGTTACGACCCGGCCAAGACGTCGTCAGTGGTGCGGCAGTTGGTGCTTCAGAACAACGTGTTCGCGATTTTCAACGGCCTCGGCACCCCCACTCACCTGGCGGCGGTGAACTTCCTGAACGCGCAGAAGGTGCCCGACGTGTTCATCGCCTCCGGGTGCGTCTGCTGGAACCAGCCACAAAAGGAGCCCTGGACCCTCGGCTGGCAGCTCGACTACGTGCGAGAAGGAAAGATCCTCGGCCAGTACGTGGCGAAGCACTTCGCCGGCAAGAAGATCGGTTACTTCTACCAGGACGACGAGTTCGGCCAGGACGGCGTCAAGGGGCTCGACTACGAGATCCCGCACTCCACGGTGGTGAGCAAGCAGACCTACCAGCCGACCAACGTCAACATCGGTCCGCAGCTCGCCGCGCTGCGAGCGGCGGGAGCGCAGGTTGTCGTCTCGTTCTCCATCCCTGCCTTCACCGCGCTGCTGAGACTGGGCATGCTCAAGCTCAGCTTCAACCCGGCGCTCGTGGTCAGCGACGTGGGGTCCGACCCGATCACCCTGGCCGGCCTGCTCCAAGCGTTCGCCAAGCAGGGGGGCAAGGCCGTCGTGGGCAACCAGCTCACGACCGGGATAATCACCGACGGCTACCTTCCCTCCCTCGGCGCCGCGTCGAGCGGCTGGATCGCGCTGTTCAAGAAGATCCACGACACCTATGACGCGAAGGCGCCGTTCGACGGGAACGTCCTCTACGGCGAAGCCGTCGCGTACACCTTCGTGCAGGCGCTGCTCAGGGCAGGCAAGAATCCCACCCGGGCGCGGCTGATCGCGGCCATCGAGCACGGCCTGCCGCAGGGGCCGACCGTCGCGCCCTACGCCTACTCGAGCACCGATCATTCCGGCATGACCGGCGCCTACATCGGCGTCATCCGCGGCGGCGTGATCGCCGCGCAGGGGCCCGTGATGACCACCGATGCCAGCCCGACGGGTGCCATAGCCGCGTACAACGGCGCCGAACAGCAGGCGCCGGCCTCTGGGATCCCGTCGCCCTAAGGCCAGCCCGGCCGCAGCTGGACCGCAAATCCAGCTGCGGCCGGCCGACCACTGACGCCAGACAGGAGCATCAGGCATGACCGCGGACGCGGGCCGGCGAGCCGGCGTAACCGGCCAAGCGGGACGACCTGCAGAAACCGCCGGCGGCGAGCGGCCGCGAGCCCGCCGGTTGCTCGACGCCGCGGAGCAGGTCTTCGGCGAGCGGACCTACCGTGGGAGCACGGTGGCCGACATCTGCGCGCGGGCCGGCATCGCGACGGGCAGCTTCTACGCCCATTTCGACTCAAAGGCAGAGATATTCACGGCCGTGGTCCGGCGGCTCAGCGCGGACGCCCGCGCCGCGATGCGCGCCGCCATCGAGCAAACCGACGGGGGGCAGCGCGCGGTCGAGCGGGCCGCGTTTCGCGCCTTCTTCGACGTGCTGTCCAGGCGCCCATGGATCTACCGCATCGTCAGGGAAGCGGAGTTCGTGATCCCCGGGCTGTTCCAGGAATACCACGAGAGCCTGGCCCGCGGTTACGCCCGCGGCGTGCGCCGTGCGCAGCTTAAGGGCGAGATCGACCCGCACTACGACCCGGAGGTCATTGCATACATCTACTCGGGAATTGGCTACACGATCGGCATGCGCTGGGCTGAGTGGACGGCCGGCCGACAGGTGCCAGGCGACGTGCTCGACGACATGCTCGATGTACTCGCCCGCGGCCTGCCGCCCCGCTGACTCGCCCGCGGCAGGCGCCAACGCGGGCGCATGATCTACTGGTCCGTGGGCACGCAAGAGGCGACGGGCCGTACCTGGGGAGAAGGGGTCCGATGAGCGCTCGCACGTGGATCGAGTCGTGGCCGGTCTACCGCCAGGTCACCGGGCCGGACAGGACCGGCCTCGGCGCGGCGGCCAAGAGTCGGCGCAGCAGTCAGCTCACGCCGAGGGTTGCCGGGGCGGACAAGGTCGTCAAGTCCGTGTGCCCGTACTGTGCGGTCGGTTGCGGCCAGGACGTCTACGTGCGCGACGGCAAGGTCATCCAGATCGAGGGCGATCCCGACTCGCCGATCAGCCGCGGCAAGCTCTGCCCCAAGGGGTCGGCGAGCCTTCAGCTCGTCAACGGCGACCAGCGCGAGTACCGGGTGCTGTACCGGCGGCCGTTCGGCGCGCGATGGGAGAACCTCGACCTCGACACGGCGATGGACATGATCGCCGACCGGGTCATCGAGGCCCGGCGGTCCGGCTGGCAGTGGGAGTCCGGCGGCCTTGCGACCCGCCGCACGCTCGGCTTCGCCAGCCTGGGCGGCGCCACGCTGGACAACGAAGAGAACTACCTGATCAAGAAGCTGTTCACCGCGCTTGGCGCGATCCAGATAGAAAACCAGGCGCGGATATGACACTCCTCAACCGTCCCCAGTTTGGGGACTAGCTTCGGCCGCGGTGGCGCCACCACGTTCCAGCAGGATCTGCAGAACGCGGACTGCATCGTGATCGAGGGCTCGAACATGGCGGAATGCCACCCGGTCGGGTTCCAGTGGGTGATGGCGGCCAAGGCACGCGGCGCGAAGGTCATCCATGTCGATCCGCGGTTCACCAGGACAAGCGCGCTCGCGGACATGCACGTCCCGCTGCGGGCCGGGTCGGATATCGCTTTTCTGGGCGGGATCATCAACTACGTGTTGCAGCACGACAAATACTTCCGTGACTACGTGGTCGGTTACACCAACGCGCCGGTGATCCTGACCGAAGAGTTCCGTGACAGCGAGGACCTCGACGGGGTGTTCTCAGGCCTTGATCGCGAGCAGCGCCACTACGACTTCCACACCTGGCAGTACGAGGGCGCCGAGGTGCAGGCGGCGGCCGGCGAGCGGGACGAGCAGTACCCCGACCGCACGGGCAGCCTCGGCGCCGTCCGCGAGGCCGGGCGCGGTGAGACAGCCGGATCTGGCGGCCCCGCCGTGCAGGGGCGGTGGCGACGTGACGAGACCCTTCAGCATCCACGCTGTGTCTTCCAGGTTCTGCGGCGCCACTTCTCCCGTTACACGACAGAGATGGTCGAAGAGATCTGCGGGGTGCCCGGCGCGACGTTTAAGAAGGTGTGCGAGTTCGTCAGCGCCAATTCGGGGCGCGAGCGCACCACCGCGTTCGTGTACAGCGTGGGCTGGACCCAGCACACGGTGGGCGTGCAGTACATCAGAACAGCGGCGATCCTGCAGGCGCTGCTCGGCAACATCGGCCGGCCGGGCGGCGGCATCTTGGCTCTGCGCGGGCACGCCTCGATCCAGGGTTCGACCGACACGGCCACCCTGTTCAACCTGCTTCCCGGATACCTGCCCATGCCGCACGCGCACGCGGACCAGGACATGGCGAGCTACCTGCGCGCAGAAACCGCGGACGTGGGGTTCTGGGCGAACATGCCGGCCTACCTGATCAGCCTGCTGAAGGCGTGGTGGGGCGACGCCGCGACCGCCGAAAACGACTTCTGCTTTGGCTACCTGCCACGGCTGACGGGCAGCCACAGCACCTACGAGACCGTTGCCGCGCAGCTCGAAGGCACGTGCAAGGGATACTTCCTGATGGGCGAGAACCCGGCCGTCGGCTCGGCCAACGCCCGGATGCAGCGGCTCGCCATGGCGAACCTCGATTGGCTTGTCGTGCGGGACCTCACGCTGATCGAAAGTGCTACGTGGTGGAAGAACGGCCCGGAGATCGAGACCGGCGAGATGCGCACCGCCGACATCGGAACTGAGGTTTTCTTCATGCCGGCGGCGGCGCACACGGAGAAGGACGGCAGCTTCACCAATACCCAGCGGCTGCTTCAGTGGCATCATCAGGCCGTGCCGTCGGCCGGGGACGCACGCAGCGACCTGTGGTTCATGTACCACCTTGGCCGCCGGATCCGCGCGAAGCTGGCTTCCAGCGCCGATGACATGGACCGGCCGGTGCTGGATCTCTCCTGGGACTACCCGACGCGGGGGCCGCACGAAGAACCCGACGCCGAGGCGGTGCTCGCCGAGATGAACGGGCGGGATTCGACCGGCCGCGCGCTGTCGTCCTTCCTCAAGCTCAAGGACGACGGATCGACGTCGTGCGGCTGCTGGATCTACAGCGGCGTCTACGCGGACGGGGTCAACCAAGCCGCCCGCCGCAAGCCCGGCGCGCAGCAGAGCTGGGTCGCGCCGGAGTGGGCCTGGTCATGGCCGGCCAATCGGCGCATCCTCTACAACCGGGCGTCGGCCGACCCGGACGGCAAGCCGTGGAGCGAGCGCAAGGCGCTGGTCTGGTGGGACGCGGACAAGGGTCGGTGGGCCGGCCACGATGTGCCGGACTTTGTCGCGGACCGGCCGCCGTCGCACCGCCCGGCCGAGGGCGCGACCGGAGTGGCCGCGCTGGCCGGCGACGACCCGTTCATCATGCAGTCCGACGGCAAGGCCTGGCTTTTCGCTCCGACCGGCCTGGTGGACGGGCCGCTTCCTGTTCATTACGAGCCGCAGGAGTCGCCCTTCGCCAACCGGCTCTATGGCCAGCAGCGCAATCCCATCCGCCAGATCATCAAGCACCGGCAGAACAGGTTCCAGCCGAGCGGGGCCGAGCCCGGCGCGGGGGTGTTCCCGTACGTGACCACCACCTACCGGCTGACCGAGCACCACACCGCGGGTGGCATGTCCCGGTCGCTGCCCTACCTGGCCGAGCTGCAGCCGGAGTTCTTCTGCGAGGTGTCGCCCGACCTCGCGGCCGAGCGCGATCTCGAGCACCTGGGCTGGGCAACGATCATAAGCGCGCGCAGCGCGATCGAAGCGCGGGTGCTTGTCACCGAACGGATGAGGCCGCTCGAGGTGCAGGGCAGGACGCTGCATCAGATCGGGCTGCCCTACCACTGGGGGCCGGAGGGCTACTCCACCGGCGACGCCGCCAACGAACTCGCGCACCTGTCGCTCGACCCGAACGTGCATATTCAGGAGGTCAAGGCGCTGGCCTGCGACATCCGGCCGGGCCGTCGGCCGCGTGGCTCGGCGCTGCGCGACCTGGTGTACTCCTACCACGTGCGGGCGGGGATAACCGACGAGACCGGGACGGAGGTGTGAGGGGTGGAAAGTCTGGCTGAGCCCGGCCGGGCGGCGCCTGAGCCCGGCGCCGCGAAGGCGGCGCCCGACCCTGCCGCCGACGCCGGCTACGGTGATCACCCGCCGCGGATGGGTTTTTTCACCGACACCTCGGTGTGCATCGGCTGCAAGGCCTGCGAGGTCGCCTGCAAGGAGTGGAACGCCATTCCCGAGGACGGCTTGCTGTTCACCGGCATGTCCTACGACAACACCGGCGGGCTTTCCGCTTCCACCTGGCGGCACGTGGCGTTCATCGAGCAGCCCACCGGCTCGGAGGGCGACATACGCTGGCTGATGTCCAGCGACGTGTGCAAGCACTGCACGGAGGCGGCGTGCCTCGATGTGTGCCCGACAGGGGCGCTGATGCGCACCGAGTTCGGCACGGTGGTCGTACAGGAGGACGTCTGCAACGGCTGCGGGTACTGCGTTCCCGCGTGCCCGTTCGGCGTCATCGACCGGCGCCGCGACGACGGCCGGGCGTGGAAGTGCACGCTTTGCTACGACCGGCTGGGCGCCGGGCTCGAGCCCGCGTGCGCCAAGGCCTGCCCGACAGAATCAATCCAGTTCGGGCCCGTGGACGAGCTGCGCGAGCGCGCGCAGCGCCGGGTGGCCGAACTGCACGGCGAGGGACTCGCGGGGGCACGGCTGTACGGCGAGGACCCCGCGGGCGGAGTCGGCGGAGCGGGCGCCTTCTTCCTGCTGCTTGACGAACCTGAGGTCTATGGGCTCCCGCCTGACCCGGTCACGACGACCCGCGACCTGCCCCGGATGTGGCGTCATGTGGGCGTCGCGGCGGCCGGGCTCGCGGCGGCCGGGCTCGCCGCGTGCTTTGGCGGGAGGCACCGGTGAAACGGCGTGGCGAGCAGCCGATGGTTCCGGCTGCGGAGTTCACCTCCTACTACGGGCGGCCCGTGCTCAAAGAGCCGGTGTGGGAGGCCGACATTCCCGTCTACCTGTTCCTCGGCGGCCTTGCCGGCGCCTCCTCCGTGCTCGCGGCCGCGGCGGAGCTTCGCGGCAGCCCCGACCTTTCTCGCGCTGCCAAGGTCGGCGCGGCGGGCGCGATCGGCGTTTCCGCCGCGCTCCTCGTACACGATCTGGGTCGGCCAAGCCGCTTCCTGAACATGCTGCGGGTGTTCAAGCCCTCCTCGCCGATGAGCGTCGGCTCGTGGCTGCTCGCGGCCTACGGCCCGGTAGCGGGCGTCGCGGCGGTCTCGGCAGTGACGGGAAAGCTGCGCCGCCTGGGGCTTTCCTGCACGGCTGGCGCGGCCGCGCTCGGGCCCGCCGTCAGCACTTACACCGCGGCGCTGATCTGCGACACCGCCGTCCCCGCCTGGCACGACGGCTACCGCGAGATGCCGTATCTGTTCGCCGGGTCTGCGGCGACCGCGGCCGCCGGGCTCGGCCTGCTGACCGCGCCGGTCGAGCAGACCCGCCCCGCTCAACGGCTCGCCGTGATCGGCGCTGCGACCGAGCTTGCCGCGGCCCGCCTGCTCACTCGTCGGCTCGGGATAACCGGGGGGCCATACCGTTCTGGACGAGCGGGCGCGGCGCTCCGGGTGAGCGAGGGCGTGACCGCGGCCGGGCTCGCGGGCGCCCTGGCAGGCCGCCGTAGCCGCGCCGTCGCCGCGTTGTCCGGCGCCGCGCTGCTCGCCGCCTCCGCCGTATCACGGTTCGCGATCTTTGACGCGGGCCGGGTCTCCGCGCGCGACCCCCGGTACACGATCGTGCCGCAACGTGAACGGATCGCGGCCGCGCAGGGCGGGGCCGCGCAGGGCGGGGCCGCCGCGGTGGCGACGCCCGGGGACCCCGGCGACTCAGGCGACTCTGGCGCGCCGCCATCGTCAGCCGCGGCGCCGGGCTAGGCTGCAGCGATGGCTGATCTCGCTGATTTCGCCCGGCTGATCCCCGGCGATCACGGTCTTTGCGTGGTGTCCACGTTGCGCGGGGACGGCGCCATCCAAGCCTCGGTGGTGAACGCGGGCGTGCTCGCGCATCCGCTGACCGGAAGTCAGGTGGCCGGTTTCGTGGCCCGCGGCGGCGCCCGCAAGCTCGCCAACCTTCGCGCCCGCCCGCGCGCCACCGTCGTGGCGCGGGTCGGCTGGCAGTGGGTGGCGGTGGAAGGGCCGACAGAGCTCGCCGGCCCCGACGATCCGCTGCCTGGGATCGACGCGGAACGCCGCCGGCGCCTGCTCCGCGAGATCTTCACCGCGGCCGGGGGCACGCACGACGACTGGGACACCTACGACAGGGTCATGGCCGATGAACGCCGCAGCGCGGTGCTTGTGACGCCGCACCGGGTGTACTCCAACGCCGGCTGAGCGTGAGAACTAACCGGTTGGCTCGCCCGGGCTCAGGTAGCGGGCATTGCGCTGCACCGTGGCGTAGATGTCGCCCGCGATCGGTCGCCGGAGCTCCTCAGCGAGGTGCCCGATCAGGCCGGCGGCGCGGGCGAGCAGCGCGACCGCGCGCTGCAGTTCTGGCGCCAAGCCGAGGTCGGCGAGAGCCGCGCCGCACACCCCGGCGCCGTTCAGCGGAAGGCGCCGGCCGAGCACGCGCGGGTGGACCCGGCCGACTGCCTGGAACAACCGAAGGTGCGGTCCGCGCAGCCCGTGCTCGTCCGCGAGGTCTATGATCACCGCGGTGCGGGGGTCCGCGTGCTTGTGTACGGGATGACCGAGGCCGGGCACCAGGGCGTGTTCGGCCCGCAGCCGCTCGACCGCGCGGCGGGCGATCTCATCGAAGTCGGCGTCGCTGTTGGCCGGGCGATCGGCCGCGCGGAGCGTTTCAGCGAGGAAGCGCCCGGTGTCTTCCGTCACCCCGAGGTAGCGTGAGCCGCCGCCGAGCAGGCCGGCCGCCATCGCGCCCTGCGCCGACTCGGGCGCGCCGAGCAGGGTCAGCCGCGCGGCGATGGCGCTTGGCGTGAGGCCGTGGTCCGCGAGCGCCACGAGCACCGCCTCGAAGAGGCGGACCTGGCCCGGCGCCGGGCGGCGCAGCGTTGCCAGCCAGAGGGCCAGCTCGGCGAAGCCAACCTTGCCGAGGAGGTCGCTCGCGAGGTCCTGGCCGAGCAGCGTGATCGTGGCGGCGTCCGAGGTGCCGATGGAGGTTGGAAACACCTGCGGTGAGCTGTCCTCGGTCATGTCGCTGCCATCCTTGATGAGAGCCATTCGTGGTGGTACGCGCGACATTACCGCGCATACCAGCAGCCCCAACCGGACCATCCGGCCCAGGCGCTGGCCCGCATCCCGGACCCGGACGCCGGCCCGCGTCCCGCATCCCGGACCCGGATGCCGTCAGTCCCAGCGCACATGAAGCTCAGGCGGCTTGCGAAAGACGAGGCCGCGCGGCGCGCTCGGGTGGCCGGGGTCGAGCCGCAGGCCGGGCAGCGTGTCGATCAGCCCGCGGATCGCGGTTTGAGCCTCGAGCCGGGCGAGGTGCGCGCCGAAACAGAAATGGGTGCCGTGCGCGAAGGCAAGGTGAAGCCGGGTCTGCTCACGGTGAAGGTCGAAGCGGTCCGGATGGCTGAACACCGCGGGGTCGCGGTTCGCGCCCGCGATTGAGACGCGCACCAGGTCGCCGCGCCTGATCGCCGCGCCTGCCAGGGTCACATCGCGGGTGGCGTAGCGGTCCACCACCGCCGCGGCGGGCTCAAGCCGAGCCGATTCCTCGATCGCGCGCGCCAGCAGAGCCGGGTCGGCGCGCACAAGCTCAAGTCGGCCGGGAGCGCTGAGCAGGTGCAGGACGGCGTTGGTGATCAGCCCTTCCGTGGTGTCGATCCCGCCGAACATCAGCACCGCGGCGTTGGAGACCACCTCGGCCGTGCTGAGGCCGCTGTCCTGTCTCGCCGCGTTCGCGAGCAGCGACGAGCCCTCGGCCAGGCGAAGTGCGTCCTGCACGCTCGCACGGAGCTGCTCGAATGCCCGCGCGCCCGCCGACGCCGCGGGCCGGCCCGCGGTGATGTCGGAGATGGCCTCGACGAAGGCGTGGTACCAGGACCGGATCAGCCCCGCGTCGGCGCCGGGCAGGCCGAGCGCCTCGGCGACCACGGCTACGGCAAGCGGCCCCGCCAGCGCCCGGCGGATCTCCGCGGTCCCAGCCTGCCGCATGGCGGTGAGCAGCCGGTCGGCCTCGGTCGCGATGAAGGCCGCGAACCGCGCGCGCACGTCGGCGGGGCGAAACGACCGGGCGAACGGGTCACGATGGCGGGTGTGCGCGGCGCCATCGAGTGAGAGCATGCTGGGGCCGATGACCTGCGCTGTCGAGAACCGCGGGTCATCGACGGTGAAGGTGGCCGGGTCCCGCAGGACCGCCATCGCGAGATCGTGGCGTGTCGCCAGCCAGCCGCTGAGCGCGGGCAGCCAGGAGACCGGCTCGCGCGCCCGCAGCCGGGCGAGCAGCGGATGCGGATCGGTGTCGAGCTGCTCGATCGTCGCGGCGGCGCCCACGGGATACTGTTCGGCGAACATGTGTCTATCCTGCGCGGCTTCGGGGAGGCGTCGGGGGGTCGCCCTCGGGCCACACAGCCTACTTAACGGCCCAAACGCAGGCTCCTTAACGGCTCACGCGCAGTGACACACCAGGCACGTGCAGCGCTGCCGGGCGGATATCCGCGCGCGGCAGCCGTTATGGATCGCTACCATCGGTGCTGCGGGAGGACCGCCACCCTCCCGCGGGTCCTTCACCGCCACCCTCCGAGGGAGCTTTCGTGTCAACCGTGCCGCAGCTTCGCATCAGCCTGGACGGTAGCGAGCATGTGGTGGCCGCAGGCACGACGGCTGGCGAGGCGATAGGCGCCGCGGGAGGCGCGGTCGCGGACCCGGCGCGGCGGGCCGTCTCACCCGATGCCGCGATCGCCGCCAGGGTCAATGGTGAGCTGCGTGACCTCGCCTGCCCGCTGGCCGACGGCGATGTGGTGTCGCCCGTCCCGCTGGCCAGCCCGGACGGCCGCACCATCGTGCGGCATTCGGCCGCGCACGACGTGAGTCGGCCGTTCACCCCGGACGACCTGGCAACCGTCGAGCAGCGGATGCGGGAGATCATCAAGCAGGGGCAGCTATTTTCCCGCCGCGTGGTCAGCGACGACGAGGCGCGCAAGGAGCTTGCCCACGAGCCGTACAAGCTGGAGCTGATCGGGCTGAAGGGCGGCGGCGCGGCCGAACGCCCGCCCGAGGAGGCGTCGGTCGAGGTCGGCGGCAGCGCTTCAGACGATCTCACCATCTACGACAACCTGGACGCCGGCACCGGCCACGTGCGGTGGAAGGACCTGTGCCGCGGGCCGCACGTGCCGAGCACGCGGCACATTCCCGCGGTGGAGCTGATGCGCAGCGGAGGCGCCTACTGGCGCGGCAGCGAGCAGAACCCCCAGCTTCAGCGGATCTATGGCACCGCGTGGGAGTCCAAGGCCGCGCTCGCCGAGCACCTGCGGCTGCTCGCCGAAGCCGAGCGGCGTGATCACCGGCGACTCGGCGCCGAGCTTGACCTGTTCTCCTTCCCGTCCGAGATTGGCGGGGGCCTCGCCGTCTTCCACCCCAAGGGCGGCATTGTCCGCAAGGTCATGGAGGATTACTCGCGCAAGCGGCACGCGGAGTCGGGCTATGAGTTCGTCTACACCCCGCATCTAGCCAAATCGACCTTGTTCGAGGTCTCTGGGCACCTCGGGTGGTACGCGGAGGGCATGTACCCGCCGATGGAGATGGAGGGCGCGCAGTACTACCCCAAGCCCATGAACTGCCCGATGCATATCCTCGTCTTCTCCGCGCGCGGCAGGTCATACCGTGAGCTGCCGCTTCGGCTGTTCGAGTTCGGCACGGTGTACCGGTTCGAGAAGTCCGGCGTGCTGCACGGCCTGACCCGGGTGCGCGGAATGACACAGGACGACGCGCACATCTTCTGCGCCTGGGAGCAACTGCCCGACGAGCTTTCGTCGCTGCTGCGCTTCGTCGTGGACCTGCTGCGTGACTTCGGGCTCACCGACTTTGAGGCCGAGCTGTCCACCCGGCCGGACAAGTATGTAGGCGAGCCGGAGCAGTGGGCGCGGGCCGAGGCGGCGCTCAAGGTCGCTTTGGACGCGTCCGGGCTGCCCTACACGATCGCCGAGGGCGAGGGCGCCTTCTACGCCCCCAAGATCGACGTTCATGTGCGTGACGCCATCGGTCGGCGGTGGCAGCTTTCCACCCTGCAGGTGGACCTGCAGCTCCCGGCCCGGTTCGAGATGGAATACCAGGCTGCCGACGGCTCGCGGCCACGGCCGTGCATGATCCACCGTGCGCTGTTCGGGTCCGTGGAGCGGTTCTTCGGCATCCTTCTCGAGCACTACGCGGGCGCGCTCCCGCCCTGGCTCGCGCCCGTTCAGGTGGTCGGGATCCCCATCGCCGAGGCCCATCGCGGCTATCTGGCCGACGTGGTCGGGCGGTTGCGTTCGCGCGGTATCCGCGCCGAGGTCGACGAGAGCGACGACCGGATGCAGAAGAAGATCCGTCACGCGCAGCAGCAGAAGGTGCCGTTCATGCTGCTCGCCGGGGACACTGACATGGCGGCTGGCGCGGTGTCTTTCCGTTATCGGGACGGGTCTCAGCGCAACGGCGTCAGCGTCGATGAGGCGATCGAGGAGATCGTCCGGGCCGTGGCCGACCGGATCCAGGTCTGACGCAGGTCTTCCCCCCGGGCGGTGGCCGACCGGATCCAGGTCTGACGCAGGTCTTCCCCCCGGGCGGTGGCCGACCGGATCCAGGTCTGACGCGGGTCTTCCCCCCGGGCCCGCCGGGCGGCGCACACCCACGGGCAACAGCGGTGACCCTCCGCTGCTTTAGGTAGGAACAGCGGTGGCCCTGCGCTGGCCCCGTAGGGACTGTCGCCAGATGGGACAACCAGCCCCGGCAGGGCCACGAGACCGGCAGGCGCCGCACTCCGCCACGTTGCCATATCGGCGTCCACTCACCGTAACTGTGCATTGGCCCCGGCGAGCACGGACGCCACCGATCCTGCAGCGTGGCTGCCGGCTAACCCTGCGACCCCATGGCTACAGAGGGCCCTTTCCAGGAAGATCTGAATCGCCTTTGTCCAACCCGCTGCCCGGAGGACGCTCCCGCAGCGGGCCATACTGTTTCAGGTAATCCAAGCCGCGCAGGTCGCGTAGTACCCGCATAGGTTCCCCGCGTGGCTCGTCGGGAACCTGTGTCGGCGTGCCGGGCACCTTGGGCCCACGTCTCTGATCAACCGCTTCTTACAGCGTACGCACCACAGGCCAATGATCGGGCGGGTCTGGACGCACCACCACGCCCCCGGCTATCGCACCAATACCTGGCAGCTTTTTTGCGATCTCCTGCGCTAACTGCGCCCTCTCGTACTTGGCTTCGTCCCGCCCTCGGCCGAATTCCGCCGTGGCCCGGCCGAGCCTGTACACAATCGTGTCCGCATGCTTGAGGAAGAACACAAAGACACCCAGCGCTTCCGTCGTCAAGACACCTGGGCTGTTAGCCAGCGCGATCACCAGCGGTGAACGCTTGCGCAACCGCCGCACCACCGGCGAGGCCACGCTTGCACCGGAAACAGGGACTCCGCTTTCGGCTGCTTCTGGCCTGCCTACACGGTAGGCATGCGTGGCCAGCCTGTACAGGTCATCCAGCCGCCAAAACAACTCCCAGGCACCACGAAGATCAAACTTTTCCTCTGGGAACCTAAGAACATACACATCCCGGGCCACGCCTCATCCACCTCCCGCGATCCGGCCACGACCGCACCCATAGCATCCGCAGCATGTCACCGCCGCCCGCGCGGTGCCAGGTCCCGGATCTGTGGGCTCTGGCCCAAATCACGTGAAGGTTACTGCGGCGCAGCGGCGACCGGGGGCCACTGGCCAGTCTCGCGTCTTGGACATGCCTCATGAGTGGTCCGGAGCCGGCCCATTCCATGATCCCGGTAACTTTTGTACGACATTCGTACAAAAGTTACCGGGATCATGAAGCGAGTACCTTCGGTGGCGCGCCTCGGGTTGTCCGGTCCGGTGGGATTGGCCGAGATCATCACAAAATATGGATCTGATCCAAAATCCGGCCCTGCCCCTCCCGGCCGCGCGCCGCTCACCGGGCCGCGCGGGCTTATAATCCTTTCGTGGTGCCGGGCCGGTAATTGGCCCGGTAAAGGCCGCCGTGAATTACATAAAGAGAATCGCCCGGAAGCCCAATGGGACACCCGGTGGCCCACCGTTGGTCCATGGGCGGACGCCCGGCGGTCCACCGCTGTTCCCCATTTCGCGGCACGCTCGCTGACGCGCCGCTTGCCGCGGCCCCGCGGTTCCGCTGACCCGCCGTCACACGGTCAGTGTCAGTCCGTGGCGGCTGTGCGCAGCGCTGGCATCTCCACATCGTGGACCGTGACGTTGACCTCGACGACAGGCATGCCGAGCATGTGATCAACCATGCGGGCCACGTTCGCCTTCACGGCGTTGGCCACGTCCATCACCACGGCGCCGTATTCGACCACTATCACCAGGTGCAGCCAGACCTGCCGGTCCTCGATCCTGGCCCGCACCTCGCGATTCGCGCGCTCGTGGCCAGGGCCGTGGCGCTCGCCGGCCGCCTTGGACCCAGCCGCGGGCCGACCGCCAGAGCCGACGACGCCAGGAACCTCCACCGAGGCCAGGCTCGCCACTTTCTCGATCACCGTGTCTTCGATCTGGATCCGGCCCTTCACGATGTCTGTGGTCTCAGCAGTCCCGCCAATATCCGGCTCGGACGCGGTCGGCGCCGGGGTAGGTGAGCTCACACGGCTTGGCAGAGTCAACGGGCCTGACGAAGACGGCTCGGCCGGCGGCGCACCGTACGGCGACTCCATGGCGAGGGTGTCCGGGTCGGTTTCATCGCGCGCCCACCCGTGCCCGTGGCGGGCGCCTGGCCGCCCGGCGGCATACGTCGGCGGAAGGCCGGCGCCGGGCTGACGGTATGGCGGGGAGGGCGCGCCTGCCTCGTTCATCCGGTCTTGGGCATGTGCTTGTTGGCTATCGCCTCCGGCGCCTTCTGCCACGACGGTCCTCCCGCTCCCCATCGGGTGCGGCGGCCGCGGCGACCCGTGGCCGTGCGCATCCGGGCTCGAAGCATTGTCTCAGCTGGGCCGGCCCCGGTTAGGTGCGAATGGGCGACCTGGCCATGATGGATGCAAGCCGGGCCGACATGGCGGTTGGCTTGCCGACCTATGCTGCATCCATGCCGAACCGCGACTCGCCGTTGCACCCAGCCCACGGAAACGACCCGCGCTCCGGCAGCGACGCGGCACCGGCGGCGGCACAGCGCCAGGCACAGCGCCGAGGACAGCACCAGGCGCAGCACCCCTCCTCCGTCCAGGACGGCGCGGGAGGTCCGGACGGCTTGGAGCGGCTGTGGACGCCGCACCGGATGCCCTACCTGAGGGGCGAGAACAAGCCAAGCGGCCAGGCGGTTGAGGAGCAGTGCCCGTTCTGCCGCGTCCCCGGGCTACCCGACGAGGAAGGGCTGGTCGTCGCGCGCGGCCGCACCGTTTTCACGGTGCTGAACCTGTACCCCTACAACAGTGGGCACCTCATGATCTGCCCGTACCGGCACGCGGCGGACTACACCGAGCTTGGCGCCGCGGAGACGGCCGAACTCGCAGAACACACCAAACGGGCGGTGCGTGCGCTGCGCGGCTCGTCCGGCGCCCACGGCTTCAACGTCGGCATGAACCTTGGATCGGTGGCGGGCGCGGGGATCGCCGCGCATCTGCACCAGCATGTCGTGCCGCGGTGGGGCGGCGACACGAACTTCATGCCCGTGGTCGCGAGGACGCGGGTGCTGCCGCAGCTACTGCGCGACACCCGCAAGCTGATCGCCGACGCGTGGCCCTCGGATTGAAGCCGTGGGCCAGCGGCTGGCGCCAGCGGTCAGCTGTTTTTTGTGGCGCTCACCACCTTGTCTGCCAGGTGCGAAGGCAGCGGTTCGTGGCGCAGGTACGCGCGCGTGAATGTGCCGGTGCCCTGTGACATCGAGCGCAGGTCGATGGCGTAGCGAGTGATCTCGAGTTCGGGGATCTCCGCCTTGACCAAGGTCCGCCCGCCGGGGACCGTCTCGGTGCCGAGCACACGTCCCCGCCGCGACGACAGGTCGGACATGATCGCTCCGACATAGTCGTCAGGTATGAGCACAGACACCTCGTCGACCGGCTCGAGCAGCAGAACGCCCGCCTTGTCCGCGGCGTCCTTCAGCGCCAGCCTGCCTGCCTTCTGGAACGCCATGTCTGAGGAGTCGACAGAATGCGCCTTGCCGTCGAACAGCGTGACCCGGATGTCTTCCATCGGATAGCCAGCGACCACCCCGGTCTCCATCTGCGCCCGCACGCCCTTTTCTACGGACGGGATGAACTGCCGTGGCACGACACCACCGACGATCTTGTCAACGAACTCGAAGCCCGAGCCGGACGGCGTCGGTTCGACCTCGATGTGGGCTATCCCGTACTCGCCATGACCGCCGGTCTGCTTCACGTTGCGGCCCATGCCCTGGGCCTTGCCCGCGACGGTCTCGCGCAGCGCCACCCGCAGTGCGATGGTCTCGACCCCGACGCCGTACCGGTTTGCCAGCCGGTCGAGTAGCACGTCCGCGTGCGCCTCACCCATGCACCAAAGGACGAGCTGACGAGTCTCGGGGTTCATCTCCATCCGCAGCGTCGGATCCTCAGCCACCAGGCGGGCGAGCGCCTGCGACATCTTGTCCTCGTCGGCCTTGGACTTGGCCTTGATCGCGACAGGAAGCAACGGCTCCGGCATGGACCACGGCTCCATGAGCAGCGGCTTGTCCTTCTCGGAGAGGGTGTCGCCGGTCTCGGCAGAGGTGAGCTTGGCGATGGCGCAGATGTCACCCGCCACGCAGTGGGCGACCGTCCGCTGCTGCTTGCCCAGTGGCGAGGTGAGGGCGCCGACCCGCTCGTCCGCGTCGTGGTCGGCGTGGCCGCGGTCGGCCATGCCATGCCCGGAAACATGGACCACCACGTCTGGCCGCATGGTGCCGGAGAAGACCCGGACCATGCTGATGCGGCCCACATATGGGTCGGACATGGTCTTGATGACCTCACCGAGCAGCGGGCCCTTCGGGTCGCAGCGAAGCCCATTCACCGGCTTGCCATCCACGGTGGTGACCACGGGCATCGGGTGCTCGATGGGTGAGGGGAAAGCCTGCGTCATGACCTCGAGCAGTTCGGCCAACCCGACGCCGTGCGGCGCCGAGGCGGCAAGAACGGGATAAAAGCTGCCCGCGGCCACCGCCTTTTCCAGGTCCTCGATGAGAACCTTGGCGTCCATTTCCTCTCCGGACAGATACCGGTCCATGAGGCTCTCGTCTTCGCTTTCCTGGATGATCCCCTCGATGAGGGCGCTGCGAAGCTCCTCAACTCGCGGAAGATCCGCGGGATCGGGGTCACGTTCCGTGCGGTCGCCGCTCGAGTAGTCATAGAAGCGCTGCGACAGCAAGCCCACCAGGCCATGCAGCTCGCCGCGATCGCCCGTCACTGGCAGATATAGGGGAGCGACCCCGTCGCCGAAGGCGTCCTGGCAGATGGACAGAACTTCGTCGAATTCGGCACGTTGATGGTCGATCTTTGTAATGACGACAGCGCGCGGCATCCCCACTGAGGCGCATTCCTCCCAGAGCATGCGGGTAAGCCCGTCGACGCCCTCAGTCGCCGACACGGCAAACAGCGCGGCGTCCGCCGCGCGGAGCCCGGCGCGCAGGTCGCCGACATAATCGGCGTATCCTGGCGTGTCGAGAAGGTTGATCTTGATACCCGCGTGCGTGACGGGTGCGAGGGCCAGGTTCACAGAACGCTGCTGGCGTACCTCCACCTCGTCAGAGTCGCCTACCGTGTTGCCGTCTTCGACGCGTCCTGGGCGCTGGATCGTTCCTGTGAAACCGAGCAGCGCCTCAACCAGGGTCGTCTTGCCCGCCCCGGAGTGGCCGACCAGCACGACATTGCGCACCCCATCGGGCTGGTCGGCCACCGGCGCCCTGCCGGCGGCTCCCGCAGAACCTGATTTGTCCGCCACTTGTATCGCCTCCTGTTTGGTAGTCCGTTGTTAACCTGCCAGTGTCCTCAGCCTTTACCTGCGGGCGCGGTCACCACAAGCCCTGAACCGCAATCACCCGGCTGCCGCGATGTCGCGTTCCCCGCGCCGGATTGAAATGGCCTTTACGGACAGGCTCTTGGCAGCCTTTGACCGCGACAGCGGGTACTAAGATCAAACGGCCATGCTCAACGCTTTGCGACCAGGACTGCAGCGGCTGCTCACCCCAGCCGTGCGCATGCTCGCCCGCGCCGGCGTGACGCCGAACCAGATCACGGTGGTAGGCACGCTCGGCGTCGCCGGCGGCGCTCTCGGCCTGTTCCCCACGGGCCATCTGTTCGCCGGCACGATCGTATGCACGGCCTTTGTGTTCGCTGACACCATCGACGGCCTGCTCGCGCGGGTCACGGGAAGCACGGGGGCGTGGGGCGCGTTTCTCGACTCAACGCTCGACCGGGTGGTGGAGGCGGCCGTCTTCGGCGGCTTGGTGCTGTGGTTCTTCGGCGGCGGTCACGACAGCCTGCTCGCGGGCGTGGCGCTTTTCTGCCTGGTGGTCGGTGCCCTGGTGTCCTACGCGAAGGCCCGCGCGGAAGGGCTCGGCCTGCGCTGCGACGTCGGCATCGCTGGGCACGCGGAGAAGCTGCTCATCAGCCTGGTGGCGGCCGGGCTCGCCGGGCTCGGTGTTCCGTATGTGCTGGCTGCTGGGCTGTGGTTGCTTGCCGCGGCGAGCTTGGTCACCCTCGGCCAGCGGGTGCTGGCCGTCCACCACGGCATCCAGGCGGCATCGCGGACGTAGCGGACGTAGCTGAGGGAGACGGTGTGCAACGTGCCAGAGACCGCCTGATATCCGCCGGATACGCGCTCGGCTGGGCTGTCGTGCGCAGGATGCCGGAAGGGCTGGCGCGCCGCCTGTTCATGCTGGTGGCCGAGATCGCTTGGCGGCGCCAGGGCAAGGGCGTGCAGCAGCTCGAGGCCAACCTGCGCCGGGTCGTCGGCCAGGAGGCGAGCGGCAAGCAGTTGCGTGAGCTCTCCCGCGCCGCCATGCGCTCCTACCTGCGGTACTGGCTCGAGGTGTTCCGGCTGCCCGTCATCGGCGAAGAGCGGATCGTCGGCCACATGCGCGCGATCGGCGAGGACACCGCGTTCGCGTACATCGCGGCGGGCCGCGGGGTGGTCTTCGCGCTACCGCACATGGGCAACTGGGACCATGCTGGCGCCTGGATCATCGCCCGCGGCGCCGGATCGTTCACCACGGTCATGGAACGGCTGCGTCCCGATTCGCTCTATGAGATGTTCGTCGCTTTCCGCGAGAGCCTCGGCATGGAGGTGCTGCCGCTCACCGGCAGCGGCGTGAACGTGTTCGGCGTGCTCGCGCAGCGGCTGCGCGCGGGCCGGATGGTCTGCCTGCCGTGTGACAGGGACCTGACAGCGAGCGGTGTGGAAGTCACTTTCTTCGGAGAGCGCGCGCGGATGGCCGCGGGCCCCGCCGCCCTGGCCGTGCAGACCGGGGCAGCGCTCTTGCCTGTCACGCTCTGGTACGACGGTGAGTACTGGGCCGCGCATATCAACGACGAGATTCCCGCGCCAGCGGCAGGCGAGCGGAAAGACAGGGTGGCCGCGATGACCCAGCAGATCGCGCGCGTATTTGAAGCCGGCATCCGTGAGCACCCGGCGGACTGGCACATGCTGCAGAAGGTCTTCGTGGCCGACCTCGACCCGAACCGCCTCGCGCCCGCCGAGGGCGCAGCGGCCGAGGCCAGCGCGGCCGAGGGGGGCGCTCCAACCGACGACGCCAGCCAGGAAAGTGCGAGCCCGTGAGAATAGGCCTTGTCTGCCCCTACACCTGGGACGTGCCGGGCGGGGTGCAGGCACACGTCAGGGACCTGGCCGAGGCCCTGCTCGCGCTCGGCCACGATGTGTCGGTGATCACGCCGGCCGACGACGACGCGCCGCTGCCCTCCTACGTGGTGCCGGCCGGGCGCGCGGTGCCCGTCCCCTACAACGGATCGGTCGCGAGGCTCGCGTTCGGGTTCGTGTCCGCGAGCCGGGTCCGCCGCTGGGTGCGTGACGGCGAGTTCGAGGTGCTGCACGTCCACGAGCCTGCCGCCCCGAGCCTCTCGCTGCTCGCATGCTGGGTCGCGTCCGGCGCGATCGTCGCGACGTTCCACACCGCGATGGTCCGCTCACGGGCGCTGCACGCCGCCCACCCGGTCCTGCAATCGGCGCTGGAGAAGATCAGCGCGCGGATCGCGGTGTCCGAGGCGGCCCGCAAGACGCTGGTTGAGCACTTGGGCGGCGACGCGGTCCTGATACCGAACGGCGTCCCCGTGCACAAGTACGCGGCGGCCGTCCCGCTCCCGGGCTGGCCAGGCGATGGCGGGGCGGTTGGCTTCCTCGGCCGGATGGACGAGCCGCGCAAGGGCTTGGCGGTGCTGCTCGAAGCGTTCGGGCTGCTCGGCATGCAGCGGCCGGCCCTGCGCCTGCTCATCGCGGGACCTGGGGACGCCGAGGAGGTCCTCGGCCGCGTGCCGGTGCCGCTGCGGCCAAGGGTCGTGCTGCTCGGGCAGGTCAGCGAGGAGGTCAAGGCGCGCGTGTACCGCTCGGTCGACGTGTTCTGCGCGCCGAACACCGGTGGTGAGAGCTTCGGCATTGTCCTTGCCGAGGCGATGGCGTCGGGCGCCGCGATCGTCGCAAGCGACCTGGACGCGTTCCGAAGGGTGCTGCGCGGCGGGCGGGCCGGCGAGCTTTTCCCCACGGGCGACGCGGCCGCGCTCGCGGCCGCGGCGGGGCGGCTTCTTGACGACCCCGGTCGGCGCGCGGTCCTGTCACAGGAGGCGATGACGGCCGTGCGGTCCTACGACTGGTCGGTTGTCGCGCGCGACGTGGTCCGGGTATATGAGACCGTTGTACCCCGAAGCGACCGCGTGGCGGTCGCGCCGTAGGTGGCGCCGCAAGGGACGAGTCGCGGTGCCCGCCGGGGCCCGGCAGGTGAAGGCCGGCGCCAGGCCGGCCCGGCTGAGGGATGTCGATGAACGTGCTACTGACCGACGTGGCGATCGTGGTCGCGATAGCCGTGCTCGTCGGCTTCTACGTGTCCTGGCGGGCGACGAGGCTGGACCGTCTGCACGCGCGCGCGGAAACGGCGCATGCCGCTCTTGACGCGGCGCTGGCCAGGCGCTGCGGCGTCGCGCTTGAGCTGGCTGCGTCTGGCCTGCTCGATCCCGCCACGAGCGTGCTCATCGCAGGCGCCGCGCACGACGCGCGGGCCGCGGGCCAGCTTGAGTCAGCCGCGGCATCGGCGGGTGAGGCCCAGCCGCACGAGCTTGCGGAAAGTGACCTGTCCAGGGCGCTGCGCGCGGCCTTCGCCCAGCCCAGGTTCCGCGCGTCGCTGCCCGGCATGGACGGCGCGGACGAGCTGCTCGCGGAGATCGACGCGGCCGCGCATCAGGTGTTCCTCGCCCGCAAGTTCTACAACGACGCCGTCGCGGCCACCCTTGCCGCGCGCAGGCGGCGGCTCGTGCGCGTGCTGCGGCTGGCCGGCGGGGCGCCCGCGCCCGCGTTCTTCGAGATCGACGACGCGCCGCCGGTGGTCGGCAACGGCAGCGGCGAAGTGGACCTGCCCCGCCTGGCCGGCTGATCATCATCATTTTCCCGAACGGCTGCCGCAGCGCGCCTGCTCATGGCACGTGCGGGCGTCGCCTGTGCGGAGCGGCCACTTCAGGGTTGTAGCGGGCGGGTAGTGGCCATTGGGTCGCGATCGCGCGAGCGAATACCATGAGACAGGCACACCCTGCATGGCCAGGCCCGCCACGACGAGCACAGCCCGCCGGGACTGGCCGACAGGCTGGCGCCGGACCGGCTGCTGCCGTGCAAACTCATTGAACCCATCGCCCGAGCGAGGTCCCGCATGTCCGTCACCACATCCGCCGCCAGGTCTGCCGACCTTGGCGCCAGCGCCGCCGATGTCGCCGCGGCCGCCGAGACAGGCACCGTGAGGGTCAAACGGGGTATGGCCGACATGCTCAAGGGCGGCGTGATCATGGACGTGGTCACGGCGGAGCAGGCCAAGATCGCCGAAGATGCCGGCGCGGTCGCGGTCATGGCGCTCGAACGCGTCCCTGCCGACATCCGCGCACAGGGCGGCGTGGCCCGGATGAGCGACCCGGACATGATCGACCGGATCATCGGCGCCGTGTCCGTCCCGGTCATGGCAAAGTGCAGGATCGGCCATTTCGTCGAGGCGCAGGTGCTGCAGGCGATGGGCGTCGACTATGTGGATGAGTCCGAGGTCCTCACACCGGCGGACGAGAGCCACCATGTCGACAAGTGGAAGTTCACCGTGCCGTTCGTGTGCGGCGCGACCAACTTGGGCGAGGCGCTGCGCCGCATCGCGGAGGGCGCCGCGATGATCAGGTCAAAGGGCGAGGCAGGCACCGGCAACGTGGTGGAGGCGACGCGTCACATGCGCCAGATCCGCGCCGAGATGCGCCGCCTGGCCGGCCTTGGCGACGAGGAGCTCTACGCCGCCGCCAAGCAGCTCGGCGCGTCGTCCGAGCTTGTCCACGAGATCGCCAGGGCCGGCAAGCTTCCCGTCGTGCTCTTCACCGCCGGGGGAATCGCGACACCCGCGGACGCCGCGATGATGATGCAGCTCGGCGCGGAAGGTGTGTTCGTCGGATCGGGCATCTTCAAGTCGGGCGACCCGGCACGCCGCGCCTCCGCGATCGTCAAGGCAACCACGTTCCACGACGACCCCGACGTCATCGCGAAGGTGTCACGCGGCCTTGGCGAGGCCATGGTGGGCATCAACCTCGACGCCTTGCCGCCCGAGCAGCACTACGCGGGCCGTGGCTGGTAGCAGGTGCCAGGCACTCCCCTCGTTGGTGTGCTCGCTCTGCAAGGTGACGTGCGCGAGCACCTGCGCGCGCTGCGCGAAGCCGGGTGCCAGGGCACGGCGATACGGCGGCCCGCCGAACTCGACGCCGTCGATGGCCTGGTGATCCCGGGCGGTGAGTCCACCACGATATGGAAGCTGGCAACGGCTTTTGAGCTGATGGAGCCGCTGCGAAAGCGGATAGCCACGGGCATGCCGGTGTTCGGCTCGTGCGCTGGGATGATCATGCTGGCCGACCGGCTTGTGGACGGGGTCGCGGGCCAGCAGACGTTTGGCGGGATCGACATGACGGTGCGCCGCAACGCCTTCGGCCGCCAGGTGGACTCCTTTGAGACCGAGCTCGACATGCGCGGGATCGACGGGCCGAGGCTGCACGCGGTCTTCATCCGGGCGCCGTCGGTCGACCGCGTGGGCGCCGGCGTCGAGATTCTCGGCCGGGTTGGCGGCACGGATAGGATCGTGGCCGTCCGGCAGGGGCCGCTGCTGGCAACGGCGTTCCACCCGGAACTCACCGCGGACGCCCGCATCCACCGGCTGTTCGCCGACATCGTGAAGGGAACGCAATGAGCGGCCACTCCAAGTGGGCCACCACCAAGCACAAGAAGGCGGTCGTCGACGCGAAGCGCGGCAAGCTCTTTGCAAAGTTGATCAAGAACGTCGAAGTGGCGGCGCGGACCGGCGGCGCCGACCCGACGGGCAATCCCACGCTGTACGACGCCATACAGAAGGCGAAGAAGAGCTCGGTGCCGAACGACAACATCGACCGCGCCGCGCGCCGCGGCGCGGGACTGGAGGCGGGCGGCGCGTCCTACGAGACGGTCACCTATGAGGGGTACGCGCCGGGCGGCGTCGCCGTGCTCGTGGAGTGCCTGACGGACAACCGCAACCGCGCCGCCTCCGACGTGCGCACGGCGTTCAGCCGCAACGGGGGGTCCATGGCGGACCCCGGCTCGGTGTCGTATCTCTTCCACCGCAAGGGCGTGGTGCTTGTGCGCAAGACCGACGGCCTGGCCGAGGACGACGTCCTCGCCGCGGTGCTCGACGCGGGCGCCGAGGAGGTCAACGACCTCGGCGAGTCATTTGAGGTGGTGAGCGAGGCCGGGGACCTTGTCGCGGTGCGGGAGGCGGTGGCGGCGGCCGGCATCGACTACGAGTCCGCGGAGGCGGCGTTCCTGCCCACCGTCGAGGTCCCGCTCGGCGAGGACACAGCGAAGAGGGTATTCCGGCTGCTTGAGGTCCTCGAAGACTCCGACGACGTGCAAAACGTCTACGCCAACTACTCGGTCAGTGACGAGATCATGGAAAAGGTGGGCTGAGGCCGCAGGTGGAGATCCGCGAGCTTGGCCCATCCGATGACCTCGATGAGCTGCTCGACCTGCGGATGCGAGCATTCGGGTCGGCCACGGCCCTCGAACGCGCGCAGTGGCTGGCGCACGCGAGCGAGGCGATAGCGGCGCGCCGCTACCTCGCGGTCTACGACGGCGCACGGCTGGCCGCCGCGGCCAGGTTCCACGACATGAGCCAGTGGTGGCTCGGGCGCAGCCTGCCAATGGCCGGAGCGGCGAGCGTCAAGGTCGCGCCGGAGTTCCGCGGCAGGGGCGTCGGCCGCGCGCTCGTGGCGGCGCTGCTCGGCATGATCGCCGAACGCGGCTACCCGCTGTCCATGCTGTATCCCGCGACCATGCGGCTGTACCGCTCGCTCGGCTGGGAGCTGGCCGGCCACACCTACGAGGCGGTGCTGCCAGCCCGCTCGCTTCGCGCGCTCAGCCGGCCCGTCGGCCCGGCCGCCCCGGATCCGCGCCGCGCCACGTCGAGCGACGCGGCCGCGGTGCGCGCGGTACACGCCGAGGTACACGCGGCTGCCCGGGACTGCGGCCCGCTCGTCTGGGACGATGCCACGACCCGGCGGTGGCTCGCCGACGACGACGTGTTCAGCTATGTCGCCGAGGACGGCTTCCTCGCCTACCGCTGGCACAAGGGGCACCACGAGATCGCGGTTGAACGCGCGATCGCCGGGTCGCAGGCGACCACCCACGCGCTGTGGACGCTGGTCGGCTCCTCATCGTCGATCGCGCAGACCATTCGGGTGCGGGTCAGCCCCGCGGAGCCGTTCTGGCTGCTCATGAGCGAACGTGACGTGCAGCTCGTCGGCGACGATCAGTGGATGCTGCGCGTGGTGGACGCGCCGGCCATCGCCGGCCGCGGGTTCCCCGCCGGCCTGGAACTGACCGCGCCGATCCGGCTGCGAGACGCTCACCGCGCCGAAAACGCCAGTGACTGGTCCCTAACGGTCAGCGACGGCAAAGGCTCACTCGAACGATCCCGAACGGCGGGCGCGCATCCTCTCACCCTCGGCGTGGGTGGTTTCGCCGCGATGTACGCGGGCACGCCGGTCACCGTTCTTCGCCGCGGCGGGCTCGCCACCGGGGGAGATCCCGCTGCCGACGCTCTGTTCGACGCCGCGTTCGCGGCCCATCCGTTCTGCCTGGACACGTTTTGACGACGGGCAGTCGCCGCGACACGCCGGCGACCTGGCTGACGTGACCCGGTCGGCCCCGGTAGCGTTCGCCCGAACAGATGTTCGTCGGCGGGCTAGGTGGTTGCGCCATGCGCGTGTTCGGGGTCGACCCGGGATTGACCCGCTGCGGCCTCGGCGTGGTAGACGGCACCCCCGGGCGGGCGCTCTCGCTGGCAGGCGCGGGCGTCGTGCGAACGCCGGCGGGCGACGACGTGGCTGCCCGGCTGCTCGCACTTGACCTGCAGATCGGGGAGTGGCTGGACGCCTATCGCCCCGACGCGGTCGCCGTGGAACGGGTGTTCAGCCAGCACAACGTGCGCACCGTCATGGGCACGGCGCAAGCGGGAGCGGTCGCCATTGTGTGCGCGGCCCGGCGCGGCATTCCCGTGGCGCTGCATACCCCGAGCGAGGCCAAAGCCGCTGTCACCGGGAACGGGCGCGCGGACAAGGCGCAAGTCACCGGGATGGTGACGCGGCTGCTGCAGCTCAAAACCCCGCCGCGGCCCGCGGACACCGCGGACGCGCTCGCGCTCGCCATCTGCCACCTGTGGCGTGGGGCCGCCGAGCGCAGGCTCGCCGACGCGATGCAAAGCCTGCCCGGGAGGCCGGCGCCTCGGAACCCCCCGCGTGGCTTGCCCGGGGGGGCGACCCCACCCAACCCGCCGCCTGGGTCGAAAGGAGACCACGGGTGATCTCGCACCTGAACGGGACGGTGTGCTCGCTCGCGCCGGACGGCGCGGTGATCGACGTCGGCGGAGTCGGCTTGGCTGTGCAGTGCACGACCGCCACGCTCGCCCGCCTGCGGCCGGGCGAGCGGACCCGGGTGCCGACCTCGCTTGTCGTGCGGGAGGATGCGCTGACCTTGTACGGATTCGCCGACGAGGACGAGCGGACCGTCTTCGAGCTGCTGCAGACCGCGAGCGGCATTGGCCCACGGCTGGCGCTCGCCATGCTCGCCGTGCACAGCCCCGACGCGCTGCGGCTGGCGGTGGCGGCCGAAGACCTGAGCGCGCTCACCCTGGTGCCAGGAATCGGTAAGAAGGGCGCGCAGCGGATCGTTTTGGAGCTGAAGGACCGGCTCGGCCCGGCAGGGACTGGCCACGCCGCCGATGGCGAGGGCAGCGCCGGTGATCTCGCCGCGGGCCACTATGGCTCGCCGCGGGGTGCCATCGGCTGGCGGGACCAAGTGCAAGCGGGGCTCACCGGCCTCGGCTGGCCGGCGCGTGACGCGCAGCAGGCCGTCGAGGCGGTCGCGCCGGAGATGACAGCGCTCGCGGCTGAGTCGCCTGACGGCCGGACCGTCGACGTGGCGGCGGCGATGCGGGCGGCGCTGCGGACGCTGAGCCGCCGATGAACACGGCCGCATCCGGGCAGGACAGGGTGGTGTCGCCGCTCGCGGCCGCCGATGAGCGGGTGATCGAGGGAGCGCTGCGTCCCAAGCGCCTCGATGAGTTCATCGGGCAGGCGCGGGTTCGCGAACAGCTCACGCTGGTGCTGCGCGGCGCGCAGCGGCGCGGCCGGGTGCCCGATCACGTGCTGCTTTCCGGCCCGCCCGGCATCGGGAAGACGACGATGGCGATGATCATCGCGGCTGAGCTTGCCGCGCCGCTGCGGATCACCAGCGGACCGGCCATCGAGCGCGCGGGCGACCTGGCCGCTGTGCTTTCCACGCTCAGCGCGGGCGAAGTCGTGTTCATCGACGAGATCCACCGGCTCGCCAGGCCCGCGGAGGAGATGCTGTATCTGGCGATGGAGGACTTCCGCGTCGACGTGATCGTCGGCAAGGGCCCGGGCGCGACTGCCATCCCGCTGGACATCGCGCCCTTTACGCTGGTCGGGGCCACCACCAGGGCCGGGCTCTTGCCCGCGCCGCTTCGCGACAGGTTCGGCTTCACCGCTCACCTCGACTTCTACGAGCCCGCCGAGCTTGAGGTCATCCTGCGGCGGTCGGCCGGGCTGCTCGGCGTCCCGCTGCAAGACGACGGCGGCACGGAGATCGCGCGCAGGGCGCGCGGCACGCCGAGAATCGCCAACAGGCTGCTCCGGCGGGTGCGCGACTACGCCGAGGTGCGGGCCGATGGCGTGGTCAGCAAGCCGGTCGCCCGCGTCGCTCTCGAGCTGTACGAGGTGGACGAGGAGGGACTCGACCGGCTAGACCGCGCGGTGCTCGACGCCCTGCTCCGCCGATTCTGCGGCGGTCCCGTCGGGCTGTCCACGCTCGCCGTCGCGGTCGGCGAGGAACCAGAGACCGTCGAGGTCGTGGCCGAGCCGTTCCTCGTCCGTGCCGGGCTGCTCGCCCGGACGCCGCGCGGGCGGGTGGCGACCCCGGCCGCGTGGGCGCACCTCGGCCTGGTCCCGCCGGCGACCGCGCCGGGTGTGGCCGGATCACCGGGCACGGACGCGGGCCGCCAGCTGGCGGAGGAGCCCGCGCTTTTCGACCTGACCGCCGGCGACGGCCTGAGCGAGACGGTACGGCTCAGTCCACCCGGCCAATGATGCTGGTGTACGTTGCTGATACGAGGCGCCCTCGTCCCGCTCGGCGGGCCCGGCTGCCGGTGCGCATGTTCCGTGCCGCCGCGCACCATGCTCGCCGACGACACTGGGATCACGGGCGCGACACAATTGGCGGCGGGAAGGCCGTAGCCTGTTGGAGCGGCCTTCAACCGTCGCTAAACTCCGACAGTCGGTCACCGGTCGGCCGTGGGCGCTGGCGTCCTAGGCGGCCCTCCGGGTGATCCGCGCGCATTGAACCAACCGGAAGGATGCCCCGCTGATGGGGAACACACTGCTGGCGGCCTCGTCGTCGAAGGGCGGCTCGCCGTTCACGCTGATTATCATCCTCGTGCTGATTTTCGGCGTCTTCTATTTCCTGATGATCAGACCGCAGCGCAACCGCCAGCGTCAGGTCATGCAGGCACAGGGCGCGGTCACACCCGGCCAGCGCGTTCGCACCACGGCCGGGATGTACGGCACCGTCACGGCAGTCGAAGACGGCGACGTGGTGATCGAGGTCGCGCCCGGCGTCGAGATCCGCTACCTCAAGCGCGCCATCATGGACGTGCTTTCCGATGCCCCCGAGCCTGACGGCATGGGGGGCGGCGGAACGCAGACAGCTACCGACGCCCGGATGAGAATGGACGGGCCAAAAGACGACGCGCCCGCCGAAGAGCCAGTAGACGAGGCCGACGCGGCCCGCGGCGGTCACGCAGCGGAGTAGCGCAGGCGCAGACCGACCGTACGAGGACAAACGAGACGTGGTTCCCCAGAAGACTAACGTCCCCCGACCGGGACGTGCCCTCGCCGTGCTTGCGGCGCTCATTGTCGTGCTGTTGCTCGCGGTCGTCGGCAAGAACGCGTTGACCCCGGGCAAATGGCACAACAGCTTCGCGGTCAAACTCGGCCTGGACCTGAGCAGTGGCACAACCGTGACCTTGAAGGCGGTAACCCCGAAAGGCGGCACGCCGCCGGCCGCCAACATGCAGAAGGCGCTGGAGATTATCAGGCAGCGCGTCAACGGCACCGGCGTCACGGAGGCGCAGGTGACACAGCAGGGCCCCGACATCATCATCGTCGCGGTTCCCGGGGTGGGCCAGCAGCGGGTGGTGAGCCTGGTCGGCAAGACAGCGCAGCTTCGGTTCCGCCAGGTGCTGCTCGCGGCGGGCAACGCGCCAGCCGTGGCGCCGACGCCAACGCCGAGTTCGTCGGGCAGCCCCAGCTCGTCACCGAGCCAGTCGGCCACGAGTTCGCCGTCGCCCTCGCCAAGCTCCTCCGGTCACGCCTTGGGCACGGCGGGCGGCGCCGCGGGCGGCCAGTCGCTCACCCGTGGGGCGCAGGCGCTCGCCGGTGCCACGCCGTCGCCCAGCCCGTCGGCCTCCGCCAGCGCCGCCCCGAGCCAGTCGCCTTCCGCGCCGAGCGGCCAGCCCGGGGAGGACACCTCCGGGATCAACCCGGCGGTGCTCGCCAAGTTCAACAAGCTGGACTGCACCAGGTCCGACTGGCAGCGCCAGGTTGGCTACAACCCCAACGCGGAGGACAACCCGAACTCCCAGATCGTCGCGTGCTCGCAGGACAAGGCCACCAAGTATGTGCTCGACGTGGCGAAGGTCGAGGGCGTCGACGTCACAAGCGCCGCGGCCGGGCTGCCGAACACCGGCAACTCGATCAGCACGGAGTGGCAGGTCAACCTGAGCTTCAACGGCAGGGCCACGAAGGGGTTCGCCGACCTGACCACTCAGATGTACACGCGCTACGGCAACAACGGCAACCCAACCTCGGTGCGCGACCAGGTGGCGATCGTTCTCGACGGCGTGGTGATCTCGGCGCCCCAGGTCAACCAGGGCCCGATCACCGGAGGCAACGTCCAGATCACCGGGAACTTCACCCAGAAAAGCGCGACCGACCTGGCCAACGTGCTCAAGTTCGGCGCGCTGCCGCTGAAGTTCACCAACCAGGCGACGAACACCGTGTCGCCCACCCTCGGCAAGGACCAGCTGAACGGCGGGCTCATCGCGGCCGCGATCGGCATGCTGCTCGTGGTGCTGTACTCGCTGCTCTACTACCGCGGTCTCGGCCTTGTCGCGATCTTCAGCCTGGTGGTTTCCGCGATCCTCACCTACCTGTCCGTGCTCACGCTCGGCAAGTACCTGGGCTTCGCGCTGTCGCTCGCCGGGATCGCGGGCCTCATCGTGGCGATCGGCATCACCGCCGACTCCTTCGTGGTCTTTTTTGAACGGCTCCGTGACGAGGTGCGTGACGGCAACACGCTGCGCACCGCCGTGGAACGCGGCTGGCGGCGGGCCAGGCGCACGATCCTTGTGTCCGACACGGTGTCGTTCCTCGCCGCGGTGTTCCTCTACTACTTCGCGATCGGCGACGTGCGGGGCTTCGCGTTCACCCTCGGGCTCACCACCATCATCGACGTGGTCGTGGTGTTCCTGTTCACCAAGCCCATGATCACACTGGCCGCGAACACCCGGTTCTACGGCGGCGGCCACCCGCTGTCCGGGCTCGACCCGGCCAGGCTGGGCGCGCGCGGCTCCTGGCGCGCGTCGCCGCGCCCAGCCGCCTCCGGCAGCGCGCGCGCCACGGCGGCGCCGCGCGGTGCCGCCCGCCCGGGCGCCGGCACCCAGCCAGGCGGCACGGGCCGGCCGCGGACGAGCCCGAAGGAGGCATGATGTCGCGCCTCGGTGACATTGGCGGCAGGCTCTACCGCGGCGAGGTGTCTGTCGAGTTCGTCCGCAAGAAGCGGGTCTTCTACCTGATCTCCGGATTCGTGCTGCTGATCAGCCTGGTCGCCCTGCTCACCCGCGGCCTGAACTACAGCGTCGAGTTCAAGGGCGGCTCGGTCTTCGAGTTCCAGACGGCGCACGCGACGGTCGGCGAGGTGCGCGCCGCGGCGAAGGCGAGCGGGGCGCCCGACGACCCGATCGTGCAGAGGCTCAGCGGCGGCGTGCCCAAATGGCAGGTTCAGACGCAGCCGCTGTCCACCGCGCAGGTGACGAGCGTCCAGGACGGGCTCGCGCACCGGTTCGGGCTGTCGGCCCGCAGCGTCAGCATCAAGTCGGTCGGGCCGAGCTGGGGCAGGGACATCTCACAGAAGGCGCTGCGAGGGCTGATCGTCTTCCTGATCGCGATCATCGCCTATCTGTCGCTCGCGTTTGAGTGGAAGATGGCCGCCGCCGCGATCATCAAACTGATCCACGACATCCTGATCGCGATTGGCATCTACGCGCTGATCGGCTTTGAGGTCTCGCCGGCCTCGGTGATCGGCCTGCTCACGATCCTCGGGTACTCGCTGTACGACACCGTCGTGGTGTTCGACAAGGTCAGAGAGAACACCGCGGGTCTGCTCGGGGGCGCCAGGATGACCTATAGCCAGTCCGCGAACCTTGCCGTGAACCAGACCCTGGTCCGGTCCATCAACACCGCGATCATCGGTTTGCTGCCCGTCGCCGCGATCCTGTTCGTCGGAGCGGGCATCCTCGGCGCGGGCACGCTGAAGGACCTGGCGCTGGTCCTGTTCGTCGGGATGTTCGTCGGCACCTACTCCTCCATCTGCATCGCGACCCCGATTCTCGCCACGCTCAAGGAGCGCGAGCCGCAGTACCAGGCGCTGGCCCGCAGGGTGGCGCTGCGCGACTCGGGAACGCGCGCCGAGCGCCGGCAGGCCAAGAAGGCGAAGGCGGGCATCGCGGCGAGCGGCGCGCCCGCGTCCGGCACGGGCGTGGACCAGCCCGGCGACGGCCGGGCCGTCACCGACGCCGAAGACGCCGGGGCGGCGCAGTCGCCAACCGCGGGGGAGCCGGCCGGCGCCGCGCAAGGCCGAAGTGGCGGGTCACGCGGCGGCAGGCCAGGCCAGCAGGGCCAGCAGCGCAGAAGCGGCCAGCGTCAGCAGCCCAGGCGGTCGAGCGCGGCCAAACGGCGGCCGAGCGGAAAGAAGAAGAGGTAACCGGTGGGTGTCCCGGCCGGCGCCGCTCTCGCCGAGCTGATCAAGGCCCGCATCAGGGACGTGCCCGATTTCCCTAGCCCGGGGATCGTTTTCAAGGACATCACGCCGCTGCTCGCTGACTCCGCCGCCTTTGGCGAGGTCATCCGCGCGCTTGCCGACGGGCACGGGCCAGTGGACAAGGTGGTCGGCATCGAGGCGCGCGGCTTCATCCTCGCGGCGCCCGTCGCGTGCAGGCTCCGCGCGGGATTCGTGCCGGTGCGCAAGGCGGGCAAGTTGCCCGCGGCCACCCACGCCCAGACCTACGATCTCGAATACGGCAAGGCGACGGTCGAGGTGCACACCGACGCGTTCGCGCCGGCCGAACGCGTCCTCATCGTTGACGACGTGCTCGCGACCGGCGGCACCGCGCGGGCCACGGCGGACCTCATCAGCCGCGCCGGCGCACAGGTCAGCGCGATCGCGGTGCTGCTCGAGCTTGGCTTCCTCGGCGGCCGGGCGAACCTGACCGGCCTGAACGTCCGCACACTGCTCACCGTGTGACGCTGAGGCGAGCGCGGTTTTACCTGGAATACAGCAGAATTTTTACTTTGAATGGTCCCTTTTAATCTTGCGTTGGAGCCACCAAGTTTTCTCTTGGCCGGCGCCGCGCGGCAACGGCATTAGTATCGTTGATTAACAGTTATTGCCGTTCACTGGCTTTGGCGCCGGGTCAAGGGGAGCGCATATTCGGTTCACACGCATATGGGCAGGGCTGTGGCGTGAACACCGGCTGATCACGATCGTGGCGATGATCGCGGCGATCCCGCGGATCATCTCGATGCTCGGGTTCAGGCCGGCGCTTTTTACCCAGGACTCGTTTGTCTACCTGCGCTATGGCCTCCATCCCGGGCCAAACTGGATGCGCCCGACCGGCTACTGCTTGCTGCTCCTGCTCGCCAGGCCCCTGCACAGCTTCGACGCGGTGACCGGCGTGCAGCACCTGGCGGGTCTGGCCGTCGCGGGAGGTGTTTACCTGCTGCTGCGGTCGCGCGGGTTGCCTGCCTGGGGTGCCACGCTCGCGGCCGCGCCCACTCTGGTTGATCCCCGGCAGATATGGCTTGAGCAGTCAATCCTTCCCGACCTCTGGTTCGAGGTGCTCGCGGTCGCCGCCATCCTGGCGCTGCTCGGCCGGCGCCGCCCGGCGTGGTGGCAGGCCGCGCTCGCCGGGTTTTGCGCCGGATTGGCCACCATCACCCGCGGGAACGGGTTTCCGCTCGCCGTAATCGTGCTTGGCGGCTTGGTGATCCGCCGCGTGGGGTGGCGCAGGACCGCAATGGCGGCGCTCGCGTGCGCCGTTCCCGTGCTCGGCTATATGACCGCGTTTTACCTTGGCTATGGCCAGTTCACGCTGACCGAGGGCGACGGGTTGTTCTTGTGGGCTCGGACGATGTCGTTCGCGAATTGCGCGATCATCAAGCCGCCGCCGAGCCTGACGCGGCTCTGCAAGCAGAACCAGCCGGACGTGCCGCCTTCGCACGCGCCGGCCTGGTCCTGGCATTTCCTGGTGGTCCAGCGCCAGCCGGCCGCATACCTGTGGGACAAGCGGTCGTGGCTGTGGGCGGGCCCGCATGAAGGCATGAACGCAGCAGGCAACGAGCTGGCCTTGCGGTTCGCGATCAGGGCGATCACCGCGCAGCCGCTCGGCTACGCCCGCGTGGTCGCGAGGGACGTCTTGCTCACCTTCGTGGACACCGATCGGGCGCTGCAGTTCAGCGTCCGGCCGCACGTTGCGGAGTTGCCTCGCGCCTGGACCGCCGTTCTGCTGCGGTACGGCGGAACCTCGGCCGACAGCCACGGCGTGCAGCCCTGGGCCTTTCTGATGCTCGGCTACCAGCAGCCCGTGTACTTCTCCGGCGTCGCCTTCGCCATTGTGCTTGGCTGGGGCCTCGCGAGGATCACGCGGCGCTGGCGTGACGGCCGCCGCGGCCGGCCAGCCCTGGTCGTCTGGGCCGCCGCGGCGGCCATCATCGTGGCGCCCGTCGCCCTCTCCGAATACGACTACCGGTATGCGCTGCCCGCCGTGCCGCTCGCCTGCCTCGCAGCCGCCCTCACCTTCGCCCCGCCACGGCTGCCCGGCCAGCGCGCGAGCCGGTCCTGCGCCGCCAGTGCTGAACCGCCGGTCATCGCTGACGGCGCGGTTTTCGGCCGCGGGAATCGAGTCTTGCCCTTCCGCGTTTCTCGAAGCGCACCTGTCGCGCCGGGCACGAGTGATCACACGGGCTGGCCGCGGGACGGCGGAGCCGCAGGAAGAAGACGAGATCGATGCCTGTCTGGGAGTTGTCGTGGCAGCTTGCCGCGATCCTGGCCGCCGGTCTCTTCTGCGTGGCGGGGTTTGCCCGGCTGCCCCGGACCCCCCGGCTGACCGCCGCGGCGCCGTTCGCCGGCGAGGCCGGGCTGGTCGTCGCCCTCTATGCGCTGTGGCAGTACGCGGGCAGCTTCTCGGTGATGGGAACCGGCGGCGCCATCGGGCGCGCGCAGTGGATCTGGAACATCGAGCGCGCCTGGCACCTGCCGAGCGAGGCCATCCTGCAGAAGCTGGCGCTGCCTTACCCGCTGATCGTCGAGGCGTTCAACATCTACTACGCGACGATGCACTTCACCGCGCTCGTCATCTTCCTGGTCTGGCTCTACGCTCGCCACCGCGCGCAGTACCAGCGCATCCGCGCCATACTTGTGATCTTCACAGCCGCGAGCCTGCTCATACAGCTTGTGCCTGTGGCACCGCCGCGCATGCTGGCCGGCATCGGCCTCGTCGACACCGCGCAGATCTACGGCCAGTCGGTGTATGCGATCGGCGGCGGCATGGCGGACCAGTTTTCCGCGATGCCGTCGGTGCACATGGGCTGGGCCCTGCTGATCGCGTTCGCGGTCTGGCGGGTCACCGCCAGTCGGGGTCGCTGGGTGGCCGTCGCGCATGCGGTGCTCACCTGGGTCGTCGTGGTCGTCACCGCGAATCACTTCTGGCTTGACGGGCTCGTCGCGGCGGGACTGCTCGTTGTGGCGCTGGTCGTGGCGGCCGCGGGCAGCGCGGCGGCCGCGGCCGTGCGCAGCCAGGCGGCGGCGCTGCACCCTGACCTCGCACCTGCGGAAACCTCCGCCGATAAAATGAGTGCTTCGGCGGATGTGAGGAGCATGCGTGTCCGGTGACGTTGTCGCGACTGGTGTGGTCGGCGGCGAGAACGCGACCGGGGCAGCGGCTCTGCAGGGGACCGAGCCAGCCGCCGCGCCGCCGGCAAGCGCGGCGGCTGCGGCCGGCTCACCCGGGCAGGCCGGCTCACCCGGGCAGGCCGGGCCGCGCTCCGTCGCGCCGCAGCGCCGTGCGCCCACCCAGGCGTCGGCCGCCGACGGCCGCCAGCCGACGGCGGCAAGCCCGGCGCCGGCTGCGGGCTCGCCCACCCGCACCGGCGGCGCGACCGGTTCGGCTGGGCACGCCGGAGTGCGCCGCAGGCTAGCTCGCCTTGGCGCGCAGCGCGCGGGCACGGTGAACCCCGTACTCGAGCCATTGATCAAGACGGTCCGTGCCACCCACCCGAAGGCCGATATCCGGCTGATCGAGCGCGCCTACGGCGTCGCCGCGCACTGGCATCGCGATCAGCTGCGCAAGAGCGGCGATCCCTACATCACCCATCCGCTCGCCGTGGCGACCATTCTCGCCGAGCTCGGCATGAATCACGAGACGTTGTGCGCGGCGCTGCTGCACGACACGATCGAGGACACCGCGTACACGCTCGCCGAGCTCCGGTCGGATTTCGGCGAGGACATTACGGCCCTGGTGGACGGAGTCACCAAACTCGACAAGGTCAAATACGGTGACGACGCCGAGGCGGAGACGGTTCGCAAGATGGTCGTCGCGATGTCGCGCGACATCCGGGTCCTGGTGATCAAGCTTGCCGACAGGTTGCATAACATGCGCACGCTGCGGTACCTGCCGCGGCCAAAGCAGGAGACCAAGTCAAGGGAAACCCTGGAGATCTTCGCGCCGCTTGCGCACCGGCTGGGCATGAACACGATCAAGTGGGAGCTTGAGGATCTCGCGTTCGCGACCCTGTTCCCCAAGCGGTATGACGAGATCGCCCGCATGGTCTCAGGACGCGCACCACGCCGTGACCTGTTCCTGCAGGACGTGATCGCCGACGTCGCACGCGACCTGCGTGAGGCCAAGATCAAGGCCACGGTCACCGGCCGTCCCAAGCACTACTACTCCGTCTATCAGAAGATGATCGCCCGCAATGTCGAGTTCGACGAGATCTACGACCTGGTGGGCATCCGGGTGCTTGTCGACTCGGTAAGGGACTGCTACGCCGCGCTCGGGACGATCCACGCGCGCTGGAACCCGGTCCCTGGCCGCTTCAAGGACTACATCGCGATGCCCAAGTTCAACATGTACCAGTCGCTGCACACCACGGTGATCGGGCCCGAGGGCAAGCCGGTCGAGCTGCAAATCCGCACCTGGGGAATGCACCGCAGGGCCGAGTACGGCGTGGCGTCGCACTGGAAGTACAAGGAGGACACCGTCCTCGGCGGCCGGGCCAAGGACAGCAAGGACGCGGCCGGCGACATGACCTGGCTGCGCCAGCTGCTGGACTGGCAGAAAGAGACCGCCGATCCGGCCGAGTTCCTCGAGTCGCTTCGATTCGACCTCGCCGCGTCGGAGGTGTACGTCTTCACACCGCGCGGCGAGGTGATCGCCCTCACCCAGGGCGCCACACCGGTTGACTTCGCCTACGCCATCCACACCGAGGTGGGTCACCGCACCATCGGCGCGCGGGTGAACGGGCGGCTCGTTCCGCTGGAGAGCACGCTCGACAACGGCGACACGGTGGAGATCTTCACGTCGAAGGCGCAGGAGGCCGGGCCGAGCAGGGACTGGCTCAACTTCGTCAAGAGCGCGAGGGCACGCAACAAGATCCGCCACTGGTTCTCCAAGGAGCGCAGAGAAGCCACGATCGAAGCGGGCAAAGACTCCATCGCCCGCGCGATGCGCAAGCAGGGGCTGCCCTTGCAACGGCTCGCGTCGGCGGACGCGCTGCTCGCGGTGGCGCGTGACCTGCGGTACTCCGATGTGTCTGCGCTCTACGCTGCCGTCGGCGACCGGCACGTGAGCGCACAGGCGGTCGTGGCCAAGCTGGTCCGCTCGGTCGGGGGCATGGTCGGCGCGGAGGACGACCTCGCCGAGGCCACCCTGCCCAGCCGGGCGGCCAGGCCAAGGCCCGCGGGAGATCCGGGCATCGTGGTGGAAGGCGCCCCAGACGTGTGGGCGCGGCTGTCCAAGTGCTGCACGCCCGTGCCTGGCGATGAGATCACCGGCTTCGTCACCCGGGCGAGCGGGGTGACCGTGCACCGGCGTGACTGCGTGAACCTGCGGCACCTGCAGGAAGCCCAGCCTGAGCGGCTCGTCGGCGTTCGCTGGTCACCGACCGAGGATTCGGTCTTCCTCGTCGCCATCCAGGTTGAGGCGCTGGACCGGACGCGGCTGCTCTCCGATGTCACCCGGGTGCTGTCCGACCAGCACGTCAACATCTTGTCCGCGTCGGTCACCACCACCAGGGACAGGGTGGCGGTCAGCCGGTTCACCTTCGAGATGGGCGATCCGAAGCACCTCGGGCACGTGCTGCGCGCGGTGCGGGCGATCGACGGAGTGTACGACGTCTACCGCATCACCTCGTAGAGCCTGTTCAGCGGGCCTACCCGCTGAACTCCGCCAGGGTACGCTCGGCCTCCGCAAGCCACGACCGGCGCGCCGCGAGCGCCTCGCCGGCCTGCTCGGCGGCCTTGGTGTCACCGGCCGTTTGCGCGCGCGCCAGTTGCTCCTCTAGCTGCCTGATCGCGGCGCGAAGCTGCGCTACGGTGCCTTCTGCGCGCGCACGCGCCTCCGGGTTGGCCCGCCGCCACTGCGTGTCCTCAGCCTTGCGCACCGCGTCTTCCACCCGCCGCAGGCCGGATTCAAGGCGCTCACGTGCGTCACGGGGCACCGGCCCCGCCTCCTCCCAGCGCTCCTGGACGGTGCGCAGCGCCGAGCGCGCCGCACGGACATCGCGGACAGGGAGCAGCCGCTCCGCGTCGGCGAGCAGCTTCTCCTTCGCGGTCACGTGTTCCCGCAGCTTTGCCTCACGCTGGGCCAGCGACTCGCTGCGCGCCTGGAAGAACGAGTCCTGCGCGGCCTTGAACCGCCCCCAAAGCTCGTCCTCGACGCCGCGCGCCGCCCGGCCCGCCGACTTCCATGAGCGCATGAGCTCGCGGAACGCGTTCGCGGTCGTGGTCCAGTCGGTGGACGAGGCGAGGGCCTCCGCCTCGGAGACCAGCTTCTCCTTGCGGATCCGCGTCGCTTCGCGCTCGGACTCCAAGCTGGCGAAATACGCCTTGCGGCGCTTGGTAAAGGCGTTGCGCGCGGTGGAAAGCCGTTTCCACAAGGCGGTCTCTCCGGCGCGTTCCGCGCGGGGCGCCGCCTTCCACTCCTCGAGAAGCTGGCGCATCCGCTCGCCGCTGATCTTCCAGTGAGTCGCTTCAGCGGCGATGCGCTCGGCCTCGGCGACGATCCGCTCCTTGATCTGCTTGGCCTGGACCCGCGCCTCTTCGCGGGCGGCCCTGACCTCCTCCCTGCGGTAGTCGACCAGACCGCGAAGGCCCTCCAGCCGGACACGCAGGCCGTCAAGGTCGCCAATCGCGTTCGCGCCGCCCGCGGCTTCCATCAGCCGCTCGATCGCAGCCTCGGCGTGACCTGGGGACAGGTCGGTGGTCTTGATCCGCTGCTCGAGCAGGTCCACCTCGGTCACCAAGGCCTCGAACTTCCGGTTGAAGAAGGCCAGCGCTTCGGCGGCGTCACCCGCCTGCCAGGAGCCAATGACCCGCTCGCCGTCGGCGGTCCGAACATACACGGTGCCGTCGGCGTCGACCCGGCCCCACGGGTCATTCGGGGTGCTCACCGCAGACCTCCTGGCTCAGTCGTGCCCAGGTCCTGACTCGGCTCAGGACCTCGTGATGCTCACGCTGTTGATAATGACGCTCTCCTTCGGCGGTCCGTCACCAGCGCCGTTGGCATTCGACGCGACGCCGGCCTGCGCCACGCTGCGCAGGATGGGAAGGCCCGCGGTGATGGTTGCGAACGGCGTGTAGTCCCGTGGCAGCGTCGTGTCCTTATAGACGAGGAAGAACTGGCTGCCATTGCTGTCCGGCTGGCTGGAATGCGCCATGGCGACCGTGCCCGCCGGATAGCTCGCGGGCGCCGACTTGCTGTCACCCGCGACCTCGGTGGCGAACCCATAGCCGGGGCCGCCCGTTCCCTTTCCCGTTGGGTCGCCGCATTGCAGCACGTAGATGCCACTGGTGGTGAGGCGGTGGCACTTCGTGCCGTTGAAGTAGTGCTTTTCCGCGAGGTAGACGAACGAGTTCACGGTGCAGGTGGCCTTTCCCGCCGCGAGCTTGATGACGATCTTGCCCCGGTTGGTGACGATGGTCGCCGCGTACCTGGCATTGACCCGTGGCGTGGCGGGCGGCGTGCCGACCTTGCGCGCGGCCGGCGGCGCGGACCGGTAACGGCAGTGCGCCGCCGCGGCGGCTGGTTGCACCGCGGTCGCCGGAGGCGAGCTGGTCGGTGACGCGGACGGGGTCGCGGAGGACGCGGCCTTGGGGGTTCCACCGGTGGGCGCGAAGACGAAATAGCCGATCACCGCAAGCACGATGACTGAGACCCCGGCCGCGCTTATCGCGGTCCACTGCCGCACCCGCCTGGTCCGCTGGGCTCGGCGCCGCATCCTGCGCTCGTACCGCTCGCGGGCCAGTTTGCGCTGGCGATCTCGCTTACCCACCCGAGGTGTCCTCCCTTGTCCTGGTTGTACCGTATGCGCTGCTGATTCAGTCGTGGCCGTTAATCTCGGTTACGCGCTCGGCCATCGGCCGGCGTGACCTGGAAACTTCGCGAATGGTACCGGCCATCGAGCCTAATTCGTGCGATCCGTTATCGGTTCGCATCCCTGCGCGGCCGGTAGGAGCGGGCGCCGTGCGACCAGGGCAGTCCTGTTATCGGCCGCTCGCTGGCCGCCGGTACCCTTACGACCGTGTTCGTCGCCGGCTTTCCCGCGGGTTCCTTTGCCGCCAACTGTTACCTGGTGGCGCCCGCGCCTGGCGAGGAATGCGTCATCATCGATCCGGGCGAGAACGCGAGGCGGGGCGTCGACGAGCTCGCGCGCAAGCACCGGCTGAAGCCGGTGGCGGTGCTGCTGACGCACGGCCACCTCGACCATGTGTGGTCGGTGGCGCCGGTGTGCGGCGCACGGGACGTGGCCGCCTACATCCATCCCGCCGACCGGGAGCTGCTCAGCGATCCGGCCCGCGGGCTGCCGCTTGGCCCGGCGCAGCAGCTGTTTGGCGGCCTGAAGCTGGCAGAGCCTGATGACGTCAGGGAGCTGAGCGACGGGTCCGTCCTGCGCCTGGCAGGGCTTGAGATCAAGGTCGACCACGCGCCCGGCCACACCAGGGGGTCGGTCACGTTCGGGCTCGAACACGAGCCCGCGAGCGGCGCCACGGCACCGCAGCCCGGTGAAGGCGCGGATCTGTTGTTCTCCGGCGACCTGCTGTTCGCTGGCTCCATCGGGCGGACCGACCTGCCGGGCGGCGACTACCAGACGATCATGGCGAGCCTGGCGCGGGTATGCTTGCCGCTTCCCGCGCAAACGGTCGTGCTGCCCGGGCATGGTCCGCGGACCACGATCGGCGTGGAGCGCGAGTCCAATCCGTTCCTCGCGCCGCTCCTGGGTGATCCTGGAGTCGCGCCACGGACCAGGGCGACCGGGCTGTAGCAGGCGGTGACCTGCGCGCAGCCGTTCGGAATCGTACATACGGCGGGGCGTGGCTGGGGGCCGTCACCGCCGGGAATAGCGTTGACCAGTGCGGGCGGGTGGCCTCGCTCACCTGGCCCGCCCACGCGACGAAGGAGAGGCGCTCGTGATCCGCACCCACGAGGCGGGAACGCTCCGCGCGGAGCACGCGGGACGTGAGGTGACGCTGGCCGGCTGGGTGGCGCACAGGCGCGACCATGGCGGCGTGGTCTTCATCGACCTGCGCGACGCGTCCGGCGTGGCGCAGGTGGTGCTCCGCGGCGCAGACGCGGGCGCCGGCGTGTCCGCGGGGCCGGCTGACGGCGCCGGGCACGAGCTGCGCGCCGAGTACTGCATCAAGATCACCGGCAAGGTGAGCCGCCGTCCCGCCGGCAACGAGAACCCGGACCTGCCCACCGGCGAGATCGAGGTCGTTGCCGACGCGCTCGAGGTGCTGGGCGAGGCGGCGCCGCTGCCATTTCCAGTCGAGGGCGCGCAGGAGCTGAGCGAGGAGATCCGGCTCAAGTACCGCTACCTGGACATCCGCCGCAGCGAGGTCGCTCGCGCCCTGCGGATTCGGTCCACGGCCACCTACGTGGTCAGCGAGGTGATGCGCGAGCACCGGTTCGTGCAGGTGGAGACGCCGTACCTGACCAGGTCGACGCCGGAAGGCGCTCGCGACTTCCTGGTGCCTGTGCGGCTACGGCCGGGGAACTGGTACGCGCTGCCCCAGTCGCCGCAGCTTTTCAAGCAGCTGCTCATGGTCGGCGGCCTGGAGCGCTACTACCAGCTCGCCCGGTGTTTTCGCGACGAGGACTTGCGCGCCGACAGGCAGCCCGAGTTCAGCCAGATCGATATTGAGATGAGCTTTGTCACCCGCGACGACGTCCTTGCGGTGGCGGAGGATCTGATCGAGCGGCTGTGGCGTGAGATTGCCGGGTACCGCGTGCCGCGGCCGGTCCCGCGGATGAGCTACGCCGACGCCATGGCCCGCTACGGCTCGGACAAGCCGGACCTGCGGTTCGGCTGCGAGCTGACCGATCTCACCGGGCGCTTCGCCCAGACGGAGTTCCGCGTCTTCGCCGCACCCTATGTGGGCGCGGTCGTGATGCCGGGCGGCGCGGCGCAGACGCGCCGCGAACTGGACGCCTGGCAGGGATGGGCGCGGGCCCGTGGCGCGCGGGGGCTGGCGTACGTGCTGGTTGGCGCCGACGGCGAGCTCGGCGGGCCGGTGGCGCGCAACCTGTCCGCTGACGAGCGCGACGGCCTCGCGGCCGCGGTGGGCGCGGCGCCGGGCGACTGCGTGTTCCTCGCGGCCGGCAAGCCCGTGCAAGCGCGGCAGCTTCTCGGCGCGGCCCGGCTGGAGATCGGCCGCCGATGCGGGCTGATCGACGCGGGCGCCTGGGCCTTCACCTGGGTGGTCGACGCGCCCATGTTCGAGGAGGACGCGGCGGGCGGCTGGACGTCGGTGCACCACCCGTTCACCGCGCCGCTGCCGGATTGGGCTGACAAGTTCGAGGCGGCGCCGGAGCACGCCCTTGCCGACGCGTACGACATCGTGTGCAACGGCACCGAAGTCGGCGGCGGCTCGATCCGCATCCACCGTGCGGAGATGCAGCAGCGGGTCTTCGACGTGCTCGGCATCGCACGCGAAGAGGCCGAGTCCAAGTTCGGGTTTCTGCTCGAGGCGTTCAGGTACGGGCCGCCGCCGCATGGCGGGATCGCGTTCGGCTGGGACCGGACCGTCGCGCTGCTCGCCGAGTGCGCGACGATCCGCGAGGTGATCGCCTTCCCCAAGTCGGCGTCGGGCAGCGACCCGCTCACCGGCGCGCCGACCCCGATTACGGCCGAGCAGCGCCGCGAGGCGGGCGTGGACTCATGGCCCGAGGGGAAGGGTGACCACGGCGCGAAGGCCCGGCGAGGCGTCCTCCAGCCAGACGACCCCGCCGTGCGCGCGGACGGTGGCACGCACGATCGCGAGGCCTAGCCCCGCGCCGCTCTCGCTTCCCTCGTCGCGGCTGCGCGCGTCGTCAAGCCGGGTGAAACGACCGAAGACGCGTTCGGCATCGGCCGCTGGGACGCCCGGCCCGTCGTCACTGACGGACAGCACCGCGTCCGGCCCGTCGCGCAACACCGCGACAGTGACGCCGGAAGCCGCATAGCGGACCGCGTTGTCCAGAAGGTTGACCAGGACCCTCGTCATGCCCTCGGTGTCTGCCGCGATGACGACGGGCCCGTCGCCGGTCACGGACAGCCGCAGCCGCCCGCCCTGGTAACGCGCGGCCACCGCCCGGGCAAGGGCGGTCAGGTCGGCGGGCTGGCTCGCGGGACGCTGGTCGGCGCGCTCATCCAGCCGGGCGAGGACCAGCAGATCCTCGGCCAGCTTGGTCAGCCGCCGCGCGTCGGCCAGAACGTCGCGCGCGGTCTGCCGCCAGTCCTGGCCTTGCGGATGGTCGATCGCCACCTCGAGCTGGGCGCGGATGCTGGCCAGCGGGCTGCGCAGCTCGTGCGCCGTGTCTGACACGAAGGCCCGCTGACGCTCCTCTGCGGCCTCGAGCCTGGACAGCATGTCGTTGAGCGTCACCGCGAGGCTGTGCACCTCGTCCCTGGTCTGCGGCACCGGCAGCCGCTGCGGCCCCACCGCCGTGCTGATCTCCTGCGCGCCCTTGCGCAGCTCGGTGATGGGCCGCAACGCGCCACCGATCACCAGCCAGTTCACCACCGCGAGGAAGACGACGAGCAACGGCGTGCCGATGAGCGCCGCCCGCCACAAGGTCCTGATGCTGCGGTCCACCTGGGTGAACGAGACCGCCGCGATCACCACCTGGCCGCCGTTCGCCGGGGCGGCGACCACGCGCAGCGGGCCAGGAAGCCCGTACGGCTCGCCGCGCAGCAGGGTCGCGCGGCCCGTGCGGACCGCCGCGGAAAGAGCGCGCCCAGAAAGCAGCGGAACGAGCCGGTCCGCGCCTGGAGAGGCGGCGATGATCCGCCTGGACGCGCCGAGCACCTGCACGGTGACCGTGCCGCCCGCCACGGGAACGGGATCGGGCAACCGGTCCGCGTTCACCAGCGCGGCCACGCCCTTGGCGCCCTGCTCGGCGGTGCCGTCAACGGCCTGAACCTGCGAGACCGCCAGAGCGTGTACGCCAAGCGCGGCGCCGCCGGCGAGAGCGACAGCGATGCCCGCGGTCGCGGTCAGGGTCAATCGGGCTCGCAGGCCGCGCCGCCGCCACCAATCGGACAGCCGCGCCCGATCTGTCGCGCCTGAGTGAGGTTGGTCAGCCGCCATCGGCAGCCAGCCGGTAGCCAACGCCCCGCACGGTCTGCAGCGCGCGCCGCCCGAATGGGGCATCGATCTTGCGGCGGAGGTATCCGATGTAGACCTCAACCGCGTTCGGGTCCGTGGTGTCGGCCGCGTGCCACACGTGCTCGAGAATCTCCGTCTTGGACACCACGTCCCCGGCGCGGCGCAGCAAGAACTCAAGCAGGGAGAACTCGCGTGGCGTCAGCTCCACGTCGCGGGCGGCCCTGCGCACGCGCCGCCGAGCGGGATCCAGCGTCAGGTCGCCGGCGCGCAGCTCGGCTGGCCTGCGCCGGGCGCCCCTGCGCAGCAGGGCGCGCAGCCGCGCGGCAAGCACGACGTAGGAGAACGGCTTGGTGAGGTAGTCATCCGCACCGAGGTCAAGTCCGTCCGCCTGATCGTACTCCCCGTCCTTGGCGGACAGGATGAGGATAGGCACCCAGTTCTCTTCCGCGCGCAGCTGCTTGCACACACGGTAACCCGCGGCGGCCAGCCGCCGTTCGTCTTCGATCACAAGTATCCGCATGCCCGGCCTTCCCGCTGTTCCGCCGTCGCGCGTCTTCAGTCCCATCTAGTCTCGCGCGGCCCAGCCTCAGCGTCACAACAGCGCTTCTCAGCGTCGTCACAGCCGCCGTGCGGCACAGTGGGAGACACCAGAGCGTGCTCATAAGGGGTATCCATGTCACGATCCGCGCTGCCGTCGCGGCATCTCAGATGGGCAGTCCCGGTCTGCGTCATCGCCGTCGCCGGCGTGGTGACCGCCTCTCTGGTCTCCGCGGCGCAGGGGCCGCCTGAGCTTCCGCAGCGCACAGCGGCGCAGTTGCTTGCCGCCGTCGCTGGCCAGCCAGGGCCGCCGCCCCCATTGACCGGCACGGTAGTTGAGACTGCCTCGCTCGGGCTGCCCGCGCTGCCCAGTATGGGCGATCCGACATCGCCGCAGGCGCTGCTCACCGGTTCGCACACCGTCCGCGTTTGGTACGCCGATCCGCAGCATTTCCGGCTCGCGATACCCGGTCAGCTGAGCGAGACCGACGTGATCAGAAACGGCAGCAACATGTGGACGTGGTCGAGCGTCCACAACACCGCGACTCACACGGTGATGCCCGCCCGTGCCAGCATTCGGGTGCCGGTGCCGCTGCCGGATCGGGCACGGCTGACGCCGCAGGACGCCGCCCGCAGGGTACTCGCAGCCGTCGGGCCCACAACGAAGGTCAGCGTCGCGAGCAATGTCATGGTCGCCGGCCAGCCCTGCTATGAGCTCGTGCTTGCGCCCAAGGACAGCCGGTCCCTCGTCGGGCAGGTGCGGATCGCGGTGGACGCCCACCACAATGTGCCGCTGCGGGTTCAGGTCTTCGCCCGCGGCGATGCCGCGGCACCGGCGTTCCAGACCGGGTTCACTTCCATTGCGTTCACCCGGCCCGCCACCGCCAACTTCGCGTTCACTCCGCCACCTGGCTCGAAGGTCGTGCAGCAGAATCAGTCGCCAGGGACTGTAATGTTCGGAGCCCAGCCGAGGATCGGGGTGCCGAAGATGGTTCTGCCGCCTCGGGGCGTCAGGGCCAGGGTAGCCAAGCTACCGGGCGTGGTGATCAGTGTGCCCAGAGGGGCGGAATTGCCCAGATTCGTCAGAGTGCCCAGAGGGGCGAGAGTCGTGGAGGGGGCGCCCGTGCCACCCGGCATGATGCCGTTCCCGGCGAGGGCGAGGCTGACGCATTTGCCGTCCAACGCGGTGCCACTCCCGTACTTGGCTCCCAACGAAATGCCCTTCCCAGGGGTCCCGGGCCGTGTCTTGCCGACGACGGCCGTCGGCAAGGGCTGGCTCACCGTCGCCGTGCTTCCCGCAGGCGGTCCCGATGTCTTCGGCGGAAACAGCGTGACCGGTCTCGAGCTGAGAGCGCTGCTTCGCTCGGCGTCCCATGTACGCGGTAGCTGGGGGAGCGGCAGCCTGCTGCGAACCAAGCTCGTTTCTGTTCTGATCACCGACGATGGCAGGCTCTTCATCGGGGCCGTGACGCCCGATGTCCTCTACAACGCGGCCCAGAAGGTACACGTGACCCAGAGACGGCAAGTGGCCCAGGGCACACGGTTGCCGCGCCAGAGCGGCCGATGAGCACGACTCAGTCGCAGGCGGGGATGCCCGAGCTGGCGTCCCCGCCGCTGCGTCAGACCGGCCAGGATCCGGGTGACGGGTCATGCGCGGCGGGAACGACTGCAGCAATATCGACAAACGGCCTGACCAAGCGTTTTCGCAGCGGCCAGCTCGCCGTGGATGGCATCGACCTCGATGTTCCGTGCGGCGCGGTCTACGGCTTTCTCGGTCCCAACGGCTCAGGAAAGACCACCACCATCCGCATGCTGCTCGGCCTGATCTTCCCGACCAGCGGCAGCCAGGAGGTTCTCGGCGAGCCGATGCCCGTGGCAGCGGCGAGCGTCCTGCCCAGAGTGGGGTCCCTCGTCGAAGGCCCCGCCTTCTACCCCTTCCTGACTGGGCGTGCGAACCTCGCCAGGTGCGATGCGGCAGACCGCACAGCCGATCCGGCGACGGCCGCCATGCGTATCGACCAAGCCCTCGACCGGGTGGGCCTGCTGGCCGCGGCGAGGAAGCGCTACCGCCAGTACTCGCTCGGCATGAAGCAGCGGCTGGCGATAGCGGCGGCGCTGCTGCAGCCGCGCGAGCTGATCCTGCTCGATGAGCCGACCAACGGCCTGGATCCCCAGGGCACCAGGGAAGTTCGCGGGCTGATCAGGCAGATTGCTGCGGACGGCGTCACCGTCTTCGTGTCGTCTCACCTGCTGGCCGAGGTTGACCAGATCTGCTCACATGCCGGCGTGATGCGCACGGGCCGCCTGGTGTTCCAGGGCACTCTCGATGAGCTTCGTGCCCAGCCGACGGTGACCGCCCGGCGGATCCATGTCGACACCGCCGAGGCAGCGCGGGCCGCCGAGTTGCTGACCAAGCTTGGCCTCGCCGACGTACGCGTCACGGGCCTGCAGGTCGCGGCGCAGCTCGGTGCGGACACGCCGGAGCGGATCTGCGCCGAGCTTGTGCACGCGGGCATCCCGGTCTCCGGGCTGAGTTCACCCCGCCCCAGCCTTGAGGACCTTTTCGTGGCGCTGACCGGGGAGGGGTTCGATGTCGACGGTTGACGCCCTGTTTCCTGGAGGCTCGGTCGGGTCGGCCCAGGCGGGCCGGCCGTCGAAGACGCGGGTGCCCGCGCCCGTCCGTGCGTGGCTGCGCCTGGCGCGCTCGGAGGTCGGCCTAGTGTTTCGGCGTCGGCGCAACCAGGTGCTCCTCGTCGTGGTCGCGGTCGTGCCCGTCATCATCGGGGTTGCGCTGCGGCTTGCTGGCTCGCCACATGACAATGGCGGGGGCCCGCCGTTTTTCGGCCAGGTGACGGGCAACGGCCTGTTCCTCAGCTTCGCGGCGCTCACCGTCCTGCTTACCCTCGTTCTGCCGCTGGTCGTCAGCGTGGTGGCAGGCGACTCGGTAGCGGGCGAAGCGGGATACGGGACGCTGCGGTACCTGCTCACGGTGCCAGCGGGCCGCACCCGATTGCTGGCCATCAAGTACCTGGTTACCGCGATCTTCGCGCTCTGCGCGACCACCGTGGTGACCGTGGTGGCGGTCATCACAGGGCTTGCTCTTTTCCCCGTTGGCCCGGTGACCCTGCTGTCGGGGACCACGGTTTCGCTCGCGGAAAGTCTGGTGCGGCTCGCCTTCGTGACGCTATACGTGGCCGCGGCAATGACCACCCTTGGCGCGATCGGCCTGGCCTTCTCCACCCTCACCGAGCACGCGATCGGCGCAATAGCGGCAACCGCGATCATCGCCGTAGCAAGCGAGGTCTTTGACAACATCCCGCAGTTTGCTGCGATGCACACCTATCTGCCCACCCACTGGTGGACATCGTTCGACAGTCTGCTTCGCTCTCCGATCGCCACCGATGACCTACGTCATGGCCTGCTGTCGTTCTGCGCGTACGCGGTGATCTTTGGCGGGTTGGCATGGGCGAGGTTCACCACCGCCGACGTGACCTGCTAGCCCGGCCGCTATGACACGACCTGCCGGTCGGCCGGGATAGTGTCTGGACGTGGCCAGATCGCGGGCCGGGCAACCCGACAGCCTGTTCGACGCGGCCGCGGATGAGGCCGCAGCCGCCCAGGCGCCGCTCGCTGTCCGAATGCGGCCACGCACGCTCGATGAGGTGATCGGGCAGCGGCACCTGCTCGGTGTCGGCACACCGCTGCGCAAGCTCGTCGAGAACGACGTCCCGATGTCGCTGCTGCTTTGGGGCCCGCCGGGCACAGGCAAGACGACCCTCGCCCACGTGGTGAGCGGCGTGACACGCCGCCGCTTCGTTGAGCTCTCCGCGGTGAGCGCCGGGGTCAAGGACGTCCGCGCGGTCATCGACGCTGCTCGACACGATCTTGGCATGACCGGCGCCCGCACCCTGCTGTTCATCGACGAGGTACACCGGTTCAACAAGGCTCAGCAGGACACGCTGCTTCCTGCGGTGGAGAACCGGTGGGTGTCGTTCATTGGCGCCACGACGGAGAATCCGTTCTTTTCCGTGATCAGCCCGTTGCTGTCCAGGTCGCTGCTGCTCACCCTGGAGGCTCTCAGCGACGACGAAATCGCCACGGTGGTGGACCGGGCACTGCACGACGAGCGCGGGCTCGCGAGTCGGGTAACCCTCGAGCCCGCTGCGGCCGATCACCTGGTTCGGATCGCGGGCGGCGACGCGCGGCGGGCGCTGACCTACCTCGAGGCGGCTGCGCTCGGCACCGATGGCGGCGACATTGACGTGCCAAGCCTTGAACGGGCGGTAGATCGGGCGGCCGTGCGTTACGACCGCGCAGGCGACCAGCACTACGACGTGATCAGCGCGTTCATCAAGAGCATCAGGGGCAGCGATGTGGACGCCGCGCTGCACTACCTGGCGCGGATGATCGAAGCGGGGGAGGACCCGAGATTCATCGCTCGCCGGCTCATCGTGCACGCGAGCGAGGACATCGGCATGGCCGACCCGGCCGCACTGCAGACGGCGGCGGCCGCCGCGCAGGCAGTGGAGTTCGTCGGCTTGCCCGAGGCCCGGATCAACCTCGCGCAGGCAGTCATCCATCTGGCACTCGCGCCCAAGTCGAACGCGGTGATCAAGGCGATTTCCGCGGCAGAGGCCGACGTCAAGGCCGGCATGCTCGGGCCCGTGCCCGCACACCTGCGCGACAGCCACTACCCGGGCGCGGCCAGGCTCAGGCACGGCGAGGGCTACACCTACCCGCACGACCACAGCAGCGGTTTGGTGGCACAGCAGTACGCTCCTGACGCGCTCGCCGACCGCGTCTACTACGAGCCGACCAGGCACGGGGCCGAAGCCCGTTATGCCGACCGCGCCGAGCGCCTCCGCGCCGCGCTGCGCGGCGGGGATCGGGAGTGACCCGCCGGGTCCGGTGACCGCTTCGCGATAGGGTTAGCGATTCACCGACGCGGACAGGAGGAGGCCCAACCATGGTGACGGCCGCGCGCGCTGCGGTCCTGATCGCCGCGATCTCTTTCGCCGTGCTCACGGCCGCGGGGGTGTACACGCTTGTCAAGCTCAGCCGGCTGATCTCGCAAGCCTCCCGGGTGGTGGCCGACTGGCGCGCGCGCAGCGATCTGCTGGTCGGGCGGGCCGATGCGGCCGTCGAGCGGGCACATGAGCAGCTCGCACGAACCGACCAGATCACCGCGAGCATGGATGAGGTCACGGCCAACATCGCCGAGCTGACCGCGGATGTGTCGATGCTGACCCGCGCGGTTCACACGCTGTTCGGCGGGCCGCTGCACGGCCTGGCTGGATTCGCCTTTGGGCTGCGCCGCGCCGTCGCGCTCGCGCGCGCCGGGCGATCGGCGCGTGTGCGGGATTCGGCTGCCCACCCCGTGGCGCCCGATGCTCGGCCGCCGAACGCCGTGTTGCCGGGTCCCGCCCTCGCGAGCGGGGCAAGCAAGCCGCTGCGGTCAGCCGTGGCCGGCCCGACGCGGCGGGGTGACCGCGGCGGCCGTTCCCCCGGCAGGGGGAGGCCGGCCCGGTGATTCGCCGCGTGTTCTGGTTCACGGTCGGCGCGGCGGCCGGGGTGAGCGGCTACCGCAAAGTGGCGAAGGCGGCCCGCGTGTTCTCCCCCGCGCGGCCATCGGTACGCTCCGGGGTGCCCCCACCGGACCAGCAGCCGGCTGGCCGGCTGGCCGGCTTGCTCGCACGGGGCGCACGTTCCGCCGCCGGGTTCGTCAGCGACGTCAACGACGGCAGGCGGATCTACCGGCTCGTCGGCGCCCGCGAGGCGGCTAGGCTCGGACGGCAGATTGACGCGCCTGGCTGGGCATTCAACCGGGCAGTAACCGATGCAGAGACCGATAGCTTCGACAAAGTGAAGGATGGCCAATAATGGAGTCGGCTCAGATCGCCCACCGCTTCCTGAGCTACTTCTCCGAGCGCGGGCACACCGTGGTGCCGTCTGCGAGCCTGATCGCCAACGACCCGACGCTGCTGCTGGTCAACGCCGGGATGGTGCCATTCAAGGCCTACTTCCTCGGCCAGCAGAAGCCGCCGTTCCCGCGCGCCGCGAGCGCGCAAAAGTGCGTGCGCACCGAGGACATCGAAGAGGTGGGCAAGACAGCCAGACATTCCACGTTCTTCCAGATGCTCGGGAATTTCTCTTTTGGTGACTATTTCAAGGACCAGGCGATCCCGTACGCGTGGGAACTGCTCACCAGGCAGGAAACGGACGGTGGGTTCGGTTTGCCCGAGAGCAAGCTGTGGGTGACCGTCTATACCGATGACGATGAGGCGCTGCGGATCTGGCGCGACCAGGTCGGGGTTCCGGCCAACCGCATCCAGCGGCGCGGCATGGCGGACAACTACTGGTCCATGGGTGTGCCAGGACCGTGCGGCCCATGTTCGGAGATCTACTATGACCGCGGCCCTGAGTACGGGACGCAAGGCGGTCCTGTCGTGGATGAGGATCGCTACCTGGAGATATGGAATCTCGTATTCATGCAGTTCGAGCGCGGCCCTGGTGAGGGGAAGGAAGGCTACCCGATCCTCGGTGAGCTGCCCACGCGCAATATCGACACCGGCATGGGCCTGGAGCGCATGGCGGTGGTGCTGCAGGGCGTCGACAATATCTACGAGGTGGACAGCACCTGGAAGGTGCTCGACGGTGCGGCTGATCTCACCGACTGCAAGTACGCTCGCGACCCACGCACCGACGCCGCGCTCCGCGTGGTGGCCGACCACATCCGCAGCGCGGTCATGCTCGTCGGGGACGGCGTCATACCGAGCAATGAGGGACGTGGCTACGTATTGCGGCGCATCCTTCGCCGCAGCATCCGCAACCTGCGGCTGCTTGCTGGCGGCCAGCGCGGCGGCGGCAGGGGTGAGGATCGCTTCCTGCACGAACTCGCCGAAGTGGCCATCGCCGCCATGGGAGAGCAATACCCCGAGCTGATCAGGGACGCGGCGCACATCCACACGGTGTTGGACGCGGAGGAGGAGTCCTTTCTCGGCACGCTGCGCACAGGCACCGCCATCTTCGAGGCCGCGGTTGAGGAGAGCAAGCGCCGTGGTGCCGCGACGCTGGCCGGTGAGCAGGCGTTCCAGCTGCACGACACGTATGGCTTTCCGATCGACCTCACCCTCGAGATGGCCGCGGAGCAGGGGCTGTCGGTCGACGAGGAAGGGTTCCGGCGGCTCATGGGCGCGCAGCGCGAGCGCGCCAGGAAGGACGCCGCGCGCAAGCGCACAGGCAACGTCGACATCTCCGTCTTCGGTGAGCTGCTTGACCGCTCGGGCCCGGTGTCCTTCACCGGCTACGATGCCTGGGCCGGCGAGGCCACGGTCGTCGGCCTGCTGCTCGGTGGCGCATCCGTGCCCGCGGCCGGTCCGGGCGCCGAGGTCGAGGTGGTCCTCGACCGCACGCCCTTCTACGCCGAAGGCGGTGGGCAACTCGCCGACAGCGGCCTCATCACGGCAGCGGCAGGCGCCACCAAAATCGAGGTGTTCGACGTCCAAGCCCCCGTGCCCGGGCTCGTTGTGCATCGCGGCCGGGTCCGCGTCGGCGAGGTCGCTGTTGGTGACCTCGCGTACGCGGAGATCGACATCGAGCGGCGGCGGGCGATATCGCGGTCGCACACCGCGACGCACCTCGTCCACCGGGCGTTCCGCGGCGCACTTGGCGAGTCGGCGGCGCAAGCTGGCTCGGAGAACTCGCCTGGCCGGTTCAGGTTCGACTTCACCGCGGCCGGTCCGGTTCCGCGATCGGTGCTCGGCGACGTCGAGGATGAGGTCAATGAGGTGCTCATCGGCGATCTGGACGTGCGCGCCTTCCACACCTCGCTGCAGGCGGCGCGGGAAATGGGCGCGCTTGCCCTGTTCGGCGAGAAGTACGCGGACGACGTCCGGGTCGTTGAGGTCGGCGATTACTCACGCGAACTCTGCGGCGGCACTCATGTCGCGCGATCCGGCCAGCTGGGCTTGATCAAGATCCTGGGCGAATCGTCGATTGGCTCAGGGGTTCGCCGGGTCGAGGCGCTCGTGGGCCTGGACGCGTTCCGTTTCCTCGCCACGGAGAGCGTGCTTGTTTCGCAGCTAACCGAGCAGCTGAAGGCACGCCCGGATGAGCTGCCAGAACGCGTGGCCGGCATCGTGGCACGGCTGCGCGATGCGGAGCGCGAGCTTCGGCAGCTCCGTTCGGCTCAGCTGCTCGGTTCGGCAGGTCGGCTCGCGGGCGAGGCGGAGAACGTGGACGGAGTCGCATTCGTCGCGCACCGTGTGCCGGACGGCACGGCGGCCGAGGGCATTCGTGAGCTGGCTCTGAACATCCGTGGCAGGATAGTGGACCGGCCGGCGGTGGTTGCGATCGCGGGGGTGCAGAAAGACCGGCCGGCCGTCGTCATCTCGGTGAACGAGGCGGGACGTTCGCTAGGGCTCAAGGCCGGAGCCCTGGTCGGCCTCGCGGCCCGGGCGCTTGGCGGCGGCGGCGGCGGCAAAGACGACGTGGCGCAAGGCGGCGGTGTTCCGCTTGGGTCGGATGAGGCGGACGCCATCAATGCGGCATTTGGTGTCGTTCGGAGCGCTGTACGCGACACCGCCAGGTCCGGCGGCGTAACGTGAAAGCGTGTCGGAAGGCTCTGCGGCAGACCGTCCGGTGAGAGCACCGGTGCGAGCTGGGGTGCGGCTGGGTATCGATGTCGGCTCGGTGCGAGTCGGCGTCGCACGCAGCGACCCGAACGGTCAGCTCGCAACCCCGCTCGCCACCATTGCCCGCGATCGCGGAGATTTCGAGGCCATCGCGCGCCTTGTCGCGGAGCACGCCGTCGCCGAGGTGATCGTGGGCTTGCCCACCTCGCTGTCCGGTCGCGCGGGTCGTGCCGCGGCAGCCGCGCGGGAGTTTGCCGCCAGGCTGGCGGTGCGGCTTGCTCCTGTTCCCGTCCGACTGTTCGACGAACGGTTTACCACGGTCATCGCGCACGGCGCGCTGCGCGCTGGCGGCAGAGGCGAGCGGTCCAGGCGCCAGGTGGTCGACAAAGCGGCGGCGGCGGTGCTGCTGCAGGCGGCCCTGGACAATGAGCGCAGCGCAGGGTCGCCGGCGGGGGTACTTGTGTCCACACGCGCCGACGCACCCTGCGAGGTAGCACCGTGAGCGACGGCCGCGATCGAGCGCGCCGGGGCCGCCGTGGACGCCATCGCGCCTCGCCGGGCGATTCGCACCAGCCCGGGTCGCCGCCGGCTGAGGAAACAACCGTCCACCATGCTGCCAGGCCAGACCGCCAGCGCAGCGCTCAGCCCAGCCCGCAGCCGGGGCCGTACGCGGGCGGATGGCCTGGGGACGATCTTGGCGGTTCGCCTGCCAGGCCCTTTCCCGCCGGGCCGCGGTCCGCGCAGGTTCCCCCGGGGTCGCCGTCTGATCCGTTCCCGGCCGGGCCGCCGTCTGCC
>WNFY01000470.1_pt1 | contig 56323 bp, 46 predicted proteins | sample 5400091 | NCBI WGS metagenome assembly WNFY01 (sample SAMN13153364, study PRJNA577476) | soil metagenome | isolation source: 60 cm soil or saprolite under grassland replicate 1 | place: USA:California | collected 2016-06-15
GCGCGCTCAGCTCGATCTCCAGCATGTCGCTGTGGTGAGCGGCACGGACCAGCACCGCCTGGTCGCGCAGCGCGGCGCCGTCCTCGTGCGCCTCGAGAACCCGGGCGCAGATCTCCCGCGCCTGGGTGGCCTCGTCGTGACAGCGGACGAGCAGCGGGGCCATCCCAGCTTCGCGGTCGCCGGTCAGCGTGAGGTCCAGGGCTCTGCTCGCTCCGGGGGGGACGACCCCCCCGAGCCCCCCCGAACCACCCGGGAAGGAAGGGCGGATGACGTTGGCCAGGCCGAGAATGCCCTGCCGGGACCGGTAGTTGCGGTCCAGCCGCACGATGTCGAGCCCCGGGTAGTCGGCGGTGAGCTGCCGCAGGTGCGCCGGGTCGGCGCCGCGGAACCCGTAGATGGCCTGGGCGTCGTCGCCCACGCAGGTCAGCTGCTTGCCGTCCGGCTGCAGCAGCCGCACGATGCTGGCCTGGACGGCGTTGACGTCCTGGTACTCGTCCACCAGGACCGCGTCGAACATGCCGCGCAGCACCGGGCCGGAAGCCGGGTCGGCCAGCGCCGCCTGCCACAACAGCAGCAGGTCGTCGAAGTCCAGCAGGTTCCTGGCCCGCTTGCGCGCGGTGTAGGCGCGGAACAGCGCGGCCAGCTGCGCGGTGAACGGCTTACACCACGGGAAACCGGCCGTCACCACCTCGCTGACCGGCCGCCCGGTGTTGACGCAGCGGGTGTAGATGTCCGCGCACGCCGCCGCCCGTGGCGCCCGCAGTCCGGTGCCGTCAAACCCGTGGTCCGGCCGCAGCACGTCCAGCAGGTCGGTGGCGTCGCCCTGGTCCAGGATGGTGAACTGCGGCGGCAGCGAGAACGACTCCGCGTGCTGCCGGATGATCTTGTGCGCGATGGCGTGGAAGGTCCCGCCGCAGATCCGGCCGGGCCCTCCGCCCCCCTCCAGCGAGGCGTCGAACCACGCCGCGGCGCGGGCGAGCATGTCGCTGGCGGCGCGGCGGGTGAAGGTCAGCAGCAGGATCCGGTTGGCCGGAACCCCCTGGCTGCCGTGCAGCCACGCCGCCCGCGCGACCAGCGTCCTGGTCTTCCCGGTGCCTGCCCCGGCCAGCACCAGCAGCGGACCGCCGTGCTGCGTGGCCGCCCGCCGCTGCTGCTCGTTGAGTCCGTCCAGCACAGTGCTCTCATCGAACATGCATCTGAACATAACCAGGCGGACCGCCACAGACCCGTACGCCGCGCCGGCCACGTTTTGAGCCGCCGCGGCCCGGGCATCCGACGCTCGTGACGGACAGCGATAACGACCCGGGCCCGCAGCCGTCGCGCACCGACAAGCGCTGGTACTTCGGGCTGATGGCGACGTGCATCGGCTTGTTCGTGCTCTCCTGGGCGGTGATCGACCGGTACTCGACGCTCGCGGCCGTGATCGTCTCGGCGGTGGCCGTGGCCATCCCGCCGTTCGCGGTGATCGTCGCGAACGTGGCCAGCGCCACCGACCGCCGTAAGTAAACCCGCCAAATACGGTAGTTCTACGGTATCGGGCCGGCCCGTGCCCGCCCTACCGTCTCCTCATCAATGCACAGTGCTGATGAAATAGTGCTCATGCGAATGGGGAGGCAGCGATGGCCGGCAAGGCAGTGATCAGCCTGACCACGGGTCTGGAGGATCCGGAGAAGGTGACGGTGGCATTCCTGGTCGCGGTGGGAGCGGCCGAGGCGGGGCGCCCGACGTTGATGTTCCAGGCCAAGGAGGCGGTCCGGCTGGCCCTGACCGGGGTGGCGACCGGGGTGGCCTGCGACGGCTGCCCGCCGCTGCCGGACCTGCTGGCCCGGTACGAGAAGGCCGGGGGCACGTTCATGGTCTGCCCGGTGTGCTTCAATGCCAAGCACCTGGACAAGGGCGACCTGATCCCGAACGCCGAACTGGCCGGCACCGTCCAGCTGTGGGAGTGGATCGGCGACGAGGGCGCGACCACCTTCAGCTACTGACGGTCAGGCCGAATTTCACGGACACACCCCAAGCGGCGCCGGCCAGCTGATCATGACCGGGACTTCATGCTAGCTGCCGGCGCCGCCGCAAACGAGGGGTCAGTGGCCGGTACCACCCTGCAGACCTGGGAGAACTCGGGTGTGCTCGATCTGAACGGCCTGCAGTTCGCCGGGGTCCAGGCCGAGCAGGCGCAGGATGGCGGGGGCGATCTGGGTGGTCTCGACCGGAGCGCCGGTGGTGCGGCCATTTTTCAGGTTGGGCAGTACGACGAGGATGGGCACGTCGCGGTCCTGCGGATCGTCCCCGCCGTGCTCGGCGATCTTGCTCTTCCCGCCGGTGTAGACCACGCCGTGCTGGGCGATGCCGAGAACGTCCGGGTGCCGGGGATCACTGACCGGGACGCCGAAGAAGGCTGCCGACGCAACGCCCGCGTAGACCGTCTTCAGCCCGGATGCCGAGACCGTGATCGGGTTTCCGCTGATGTTGTTGCCGGCCGCGGAGTGCGTCAGCAAGTAGGTCTTCACGAAGTTGGCGGCCGCCTGCGAACGGTCGCTCAGCCAGAGCAGCATCACGTCATCGTCGGTGGAGAAGACGACCAGGTCACCCGCACCCGGGTGGGCGGCTTTCCACGCCGCGTTGATCCCGCTGATGATCGGGGAGTCGGGCACGCGGGCCAGGTCGTTCGGGTCGGTCGGGGACTGGCCGTGCTTGGCCGAGATGATGATGGCGGTGCTGCGGGCCAGGCCGTCGGCCTGGATCCGGGACACCATGCTGCCGATCTGGGCGTCGATGTAGTTGAGCGCCCGCACGAGCAGCGGGCCGGGAACCGTCCCGCCCGGCAGGTAGCCGCCGGTCAGCCCGTCGGAGGCGGGCAGCTTCTGGGCGGTGGAGACGGTCTGGAAGTTCATCCCGAAGATGGCGGGCACGCCCACCTTGGACTTGCCGCTGTGGTCGAAGCCGTTGATCTCGTTCAGGATCGCCTGCACCTTGTCGGAGTCGTACTGCATGGTCAGGGCGTTGTCGGTGGTCCAGTCTCCGCCGCTGGAGGTCGCGACGCTGTTGATCTCGGGGGTGAAGTAATCCTCGACGCCATCACCCGACGGCCCGGAGAACATCTGGTACGCGGGGTGCTTGTCCGACCAGGCCGTCCGCAGCCCGTGCTCCCTGGCCACGTTGAAGATCGTGTTGACCTTCAGGTACTGGCTCGGGAGGATCGGCTTGCAGGTGGCCGGGTCGACCGGCAGGTTGGCGGGGTTGATCACCTGCAGCGGGTTGCCTGTCATCTGCAGGATGCTGCCCGGAAGCCCGGCCAGGCCCTGGCCCGCGTCGAGCGAGTCGGAGTCCTTGTCGATGGCCTCCTCATAGGCGGCCTCGCCGCCGGGTACGGGCCCGGTGCAATTCGTCGTCCCCGCCGGGAACACGTTGTGGTTCCAGGTGTCGTCGTAGTAGTAGCCGGTCGACCGCGGATTGCCGCCCGTCACCTGGGCCACCATTCCCGGGGAAGAGTCGGAGGGGAACGGCGTCTGGGCGTTGCTGTACTCCACGCCCTGGTGGTCCAGGATGGCCAGCACAGAGTGCGGGTAGTTCTTCACGTACCAGGTTGAGCCGCCGCGGCGGCGAGGGTGCTACCGCTGAGCACCATCGCCGCGCTCACGGCCACCGCCGCTGCTCGCCCTATCGGTCTCATCTGCATGTTGTCCTCCTGCCAGGTCAGGCCGCCGTGTTGCCGGCGGTCATATCGTTCCGGGTCAAAGCCATGCCAGGCTGACCGGAACCTGAACGGCAGATGACGCTTCCGGGCGAAAGCGCCAGGAAAGCCACGTACTAGATTCGCTAGATGTGCCGGACATGACTGGCCACCGGGGCCGCGGCTCGGTGTGAGCGCCGTTTCCGTCGCCGCGTACCGGGGGCTGCTCGCCGAACCTGCGTTGCGCAGGCTCGCGATCGCGGACGCCTGCGCTCGGCTGCCGCAGGGCATGGTCAGCATCACCGTGCTGCTGGTGGCGGCGGAGCACGCCTCGATGGCGGTGGCGGGCTTGGTGGTGGCGGGCTACACCCTGGGCCAGGCGGTGACCGGCCCGGTGCGGGGCCGGCTGGCGGACCGGCACGGTCTGGTCCCGGTCGCCGCCTGCTGCGCCGCGGGCTACGCGCTGGCCCTGCTGGCCTTGCTGGCGGGCGCCATGACCCGGGCGCCGGCCGGGCTGCTGATCGGGGCCGCCGCAACGGCGGGCCTGGCGAACCCGCCGCTCAGCCCGGGCATGCGCAGCCTGTGGTCCGCACTCGCGGGCGCCGGGTTCGCCCAGGCCGCGTTCGCGCTGGACGCCGCGATATTCGACCTGGCCTACATCACCGGCCCGGTGTTGGCCGGCACCCTCGCCGCCGGTCTCGCCCCCGCCGCGGCCCTGGGCCTGATGCTCGCGCTGACCGGCGCGGCGGTGGTCATCATCAGCAGGCATTCGGGCCGCCCGCCGGGGACGCCCGCAGAGGACCCGCCGCGGCAGCGCTCCCGGCGCCGGGTCCCGCTCCGCTCGGGCGCGCTGCGCCGCCTGCTGGTGACCGCGGCCCTGACCAACGCGGCGCTGACCGCCACCGAAGTCGCGCTGACCGCCTACGTCCGGCATCACCACGCGCTGTGGGCCGCGGGTCCGCTGCTGGCCGGGGTCTCGGCGGGCAGCATCCTGGGCAGCCTGCTGCTCGGCGCCCGGACCTCGGCGGGCCGCCTGCCCCGGCTGCTGGCCTGCTACGCCGGCGGCCTGGGGCTGCTCACCGCGGCCGGCCTGGCCGCCCCGCTGCTCGCCGTCGCTGCGCCGCTGGCCGGATTGTTCCTCGGGCCGACGCTGGCCACCCTGTTCAGCCAGGCGGCGGCAGCGGCGCCCGACGGCAGCGGCACGGAAATGCAGGCCTGGCTGAACTCGATCATGAACGGCGGAGCGGCGGCCGGCGCCGCGGCTACTGGTGCCGTGCTCGGCGGTGCCGCAGCCAGCCAGCCTGTCCTCGCCCTCGCCCTGGCCTTCGCCCTGGCCCTGGCCGCGGCGGCGACCGCCATCGCCGGAGCTCGCACGATACCGGGGCACGCGCCAGTCCCGTTCGGTAGAAAAGAACCTGAAGAGGAGGTCAGGCGTGAGCTCGTGGACACCGCGGCGCGTGCTCGACGCGGTGGTCGCCATGGAGTGGTCCCCGGACGGAGCCATCGAGGTGCGGACCGATGACTACCGGCTCGTCCGCTATCCGGACTGGGGGTGGCCTGGTGGGTCTCGTCCGCGACCTTGCCGCCGGACACCGAGGCGGTGCTGCGCGCCCGCGGCGGCAAGCGGATCGACGCGGTGCGGATCCTGGCCCGGGAGCTGGACGGCGACCAGGCCGACCTGGCCGTGCCCGCGGACGCGAGCGTCGAGCTGGTCGCCGACGAGCGCGCGTTCCGGGCCGCGTCGATGATCACCGTGCGCGGCTGGGGGAGGAAAGAACCCACCGGCGCCGCGCTCGCCCGTGAGTTCGCCGAGGCGGTCCGGGACCTCGAGACCTGGTCCAGCTTCCGCATGCTGGCATCGGTGGGGGGCGAGCCCGCCGCGTGCGGCGGATGCCCGCTGCGGGACGAGGTCGCCCACCTGTGGGGCGCGGTCACCCTGCGGGAGTACCGGCGGCGCGGCGCCTACCGGGCCGTGCTGGCCGAACGGTTGCGGCTGGCCCGCGCCCACGGCGCGACACTCGCCCTGGTGAAGGGGCGCGTCGAGACCTCGGGGCCGATCCTGCTCCGGGCCGGATTCGCCGAGAACGACGAGGAGCGCTGCTACTGGCTGCCGCTCCGCTAGAGGGCTAAAAAGGGAGGTACGTGCCTGATTTCTAGCGGATGGGAGGTCAGGCGATGAGCTCGTGGACAGCGCAGCGCGTGCTCGACGCGGCGGCCGCGATGGTGTTCGCGCCCGAGGGCACCATCGAGGTGCGGACCGGCGACTACCGGCTCGTCCGGCACCCGGACTGGGTGCTCGGGCCCAGCCTCGGCGCCGCGGAGGTCACCTGGTCGCGGACGACGCGGCCGCTCAATGAGGTCATCGACGAGGTCGCCGCGCGCGTCCGCGGCTGGGGCCTGCCCGGGGTGGCCTGGTGGGTCTCGGCCGCGAGCCGGCCCGTCGGCACCAAAGAGGCGCTCCGCGCCCGCGGCGCCGGGCTCATCGACGCCGTGCAGGTGCTGGGCCGCGAACTGAGCGAGGACCTGCCATATCCCGGCCCTTCGGGCGACGTGGTCGTCGAGCTCGTCCGGGACGAGCGCACCTTCCGTGCGGCCCTGGCGGTCAGCGTCCAGGGATGGGGGACCGAGGAGCCGGACGAGGCCGAGATCGCCCGCCAGCTGAAGGAGACGCTCCAGGACCTCGCTAGCTGGTCCAGCTTCCGCGTGGTCGCCATCGCCGACCACGAGCCGGTCTCGGTCGGCGCCTGCACGCTGACCGGGGAGGTGGCGCTGTTGTGGGGCGCGATCACGCTGCAGGCTTCCCGCGGGCACGGCAGTTACCGCGCCGTGCTCACCGAACGGCTCCGGCTGGCCCGCGAGCACGGCGCCACCCTGGCCATGGCCAAGGGCCGCGCACTGGCTTCGCGGCCGATCCTGGTCCGGGCCGGGTTCACCGACTACGGAGAGGAACAGTGCTTCTGGCTTCCGGCGACGTGACACCAGTGCGGTGTTCAGTTTTGAGAGTTATGCCCTGGCTTCAGGTAAGCATGCTGTCATGCACCTTGACATCCTCGCCAACCCGCAGGCAGAGGATTCCAGCTGCTCACGTCCCGTAGGAGGCAAGCAGGTGAGGTTCGCGGTTCGCAGGCCGAGCAGCCCCGTCGCCTCCCTGCGCAGTCACGGCGTGCCCAGACATGCGAACACACTAGCGACTGCCACCGACATTCCTGGGGAGGTGAGGCGACGTTTCCTTCCCGGCCTGAAGGCCAGGATTTCTACGTCGCGATCCTTATGACCGAGCTTCAGCAGAAAGCCACCAGCCTGGACGCGCTGGCCGAGATCGAGCGCCAGGTGCTCTGGCTGTCCACGGCGATCGTCCACCACGCGAACCGGGTCCGGCCCAATCCCGGCGGGCTGAAGGTCGGGGGCCATCAGGCGTCCTCGGCGTCGATGGTCTCGATCATGACCTCGCTGTGGTTCCGGCACCTGCGCGCGGACGACCGGGTGTCGGTCAAGCCGCACGCCTCGCCCGTGCTGCACGCGATCAACTACCTGCTCGGTGAGCTCGATGAGTCATACCTGCCGACGCTGCGGGCGTTCGGCGGCCTGCAGAGCTATCCGAGCCGGGTCAAGGACCCCGATCCGGTCGACTACTCCACCGGGTCCGTCGGCATCGGCGCGACCGCTCCGGTCTGGGGCGCGGTGGCCCGCCGGTATCTGAACGGCAGGTTCATCGGCCCCGCGGCCGCAGGCCGCCAAGATGGCCCCGCGGCCGCAGGCCGCCAAGAGGGCCCCGACGCGCCGGGCCGCCAGTACTCGCTGCTCGGCGACGCCGAACTCGACGAGGGCGCGGTCTGGGAGGCCATCGTCGACCCCGGCGTGGCCGAACTCGGCGAGGTCGTCTGGGTCGTCGACGTGAACCGCCAGTCGCTCGACCGGGTGGTCCCGCAGATCGCCGCCGACCGGCTGCGCGGCATGTTCAGCGCGGCCGGCTGGCAGGTCATCACGCTGAAGTACGGGCGGCTGCTCGAGGACCTGTTCACCCGGCCGGGCGGCGAGGCGCTGCGGCACCGGATCGACGCCATGCCCAATCCCGAGTACCAGCGGCTGCTCCGCTGCCATCCGGACGAGCTGCGCCGGCGCCTGCCCGGCGGGGACGAGTCCCTGACCCGGCTGGCCGGCGACCTGGACGACGCCGAGCTCGCGCGCGCCGTCCGCAACCTGGGCGGCCACGACCTGAGCTCCCTGGAGGAGGCCTACGGGGCCATCGACGACAGCCGGCCCACGATCATCCTGGCCTACACGATCAAGGGCTACGGCCTGGCCGTCGAGGGTCACCCGCAAAACCACTCGGCGCTGCTGACCGAGGCCCAGCTCGGCGAGCTGGCGGCCCAGCTAGGCACCGATCCGGGGGAGCCGTGGCGCCGGCCCGCGCCGGACAGCGCCGCGGGTGAGCTGTGCGCGCAGACCGCCCGCCGACTGCGCCGTCCGGCCCCGCCCCGGCCGGCGCCGCCGGCCGTGCCGGAGGACTTCGGCCGCACCCCGACCGGGGTGGCCACCACCCAGGCCGCGCTCGGCCGGGCCCTGCTCGACCTGACCCGCGAAGCGCCCGGGGCGGCCGCACGGGTCGTCACCGTCAGCCCCGACGTCAGCTCGAGCACCAACCTGGGCGGCTGGGTCAACAAGGTCGGCGTGTGGTCAGCCGCCGAACGGACCGACTGGTTCGCCGACGACGCCGAGACCATCTTGCACTGGCGGGAGAAGCCGACCGGGCAGCACATCGAGCTCGGCATCGCCGAGACCAACCTGGTCGGCCTGCTCGGTGAGCTCGGTGCGACCTGGAGCCGGTGGGGTGAGCCGCTGTTCCCGGTCGGGGTGCTGTACGACCCGTTCGTGGAGCGGGCGCTCGAACCATGGTCGTTCGGCATCTACGCGGGCGGCCAGTCGATCCTGGTCGGCACGCCGTCCGGGGTCACCCTGGCCCCCGAGGGCGGGGCACACCAGTCCATCACCACGCCGTCGATCGGGATCGAGCAGCCGGGCTGCGTTACCTACGAGCCCGCGTTCGCGGTCGACACCGAATGGTGCCTGCTGGCCAGCCTGGCCCGGCTGGGCCGGCCGGACGGCAGCTCAGCCTACCTGCGGCTGTCCACCCGGCCGGTCAGCCAGAAGCTGGCCGCGATCCCGGCCGACCCCGCGGCCAGGGAACGCCGCCGCCGCCAGGTGGTGGCCGGCGCGTACCCGCTGCGCCGGGCCGCTACCGGAGCCGGCTCAGGGGTGGGCCCAGGGGTTGGCTCAGGGGTCGGCGGCGCGCCCGCCGTGACGATCGCGGTGATGGGCGCGCTGGTGCCCGAGGCGCTGGCCGCGGCCGACCGGCTGGCCGAGATCGGCACGCCAGCCGATGTGGTGTGCGTGACCAGCCCCGGGCTGCTGTTCCGCGCGCTGCGCGCCCGCCAGGGCGTTCACGGCCAGGGCTTCGGCGGCGAGCCGTGGATCCTCGAGCAGGCGTTCCCCGCGGCCCGCGCCACCCCGCTGGTCACCGTCCTGGACGGGCACCCGCACACGCTGTCGTTCCTGGCCACCGTCAACAGGGTGCCGCACGCCGCGCTGGGCGTGGCCCAGTTCGGCCAGTCCGGGGCGATCGAGGACCTGTACCGTTACAACGGCATCGACACCGACAGCATCATCCGCGCCGCCCTGGATCTGGTCCCCTAACCACGCAGGTCGTTCCGGGGCCTGAATCCACAGGCAGCTACTTGCTCGTAGTATACGACAGTCGTATACTCGCGTAGGTGAGCGTTTCGCTGACCCTCCTCGGCCTGCTGGACCGCCAGCCCAGCTACGGGTACGACCTCAAGCGGGCCTACGACACCTACTTCGCCAGGGGCAAGCCGCTGTCGTTCGGGCAGGTGTACACGACCTTGGCCCGGCTGGCCCGCGACGGCAAGGCGATCGCCGGGCCGCCCGAGCACGGCGACGGCCCGGATCGCAAACGCTACTCCATCACCGAGGCCGGGATGGCCGATGTCGACAGGTGGCTGACCACACCGGCCGAGCCTGAGCCGCACCTGCAGCCGGTGCTGTTCGCCAAGGTGACGCTGGCGCTCATGCTCGGCCGCCCTGCTGACAGCTACCTGGACGCGCAGCGCGTCGCGCACATCAGGCGGATGCGCGAGCTGACCCAGCTCAAGGGCGCCGGGTCCCTGGTGGACACGATGCTGGCCGACTACGGCCTGTTCCATCTGGAGGCGGACCTGCGCTGGATCGATCTTACCGCCGCCCGGCTCAGCGAACTTCGGGAAATGGTGCGCGATTGATGAATACTCCTGCTGGCATCCGCGGCGCGCTCCTCGAGACCCGCGACATCGCCAAGTCGTTCGGGCAGACCCGGCGTTGCGCGGGGCCAGCGTGGCCGTGGCCCGCGGCGAGATCCTGGCCGTGATGGGCCCGAGCGGTTCCGGTAAATCCACCTTGCTGCACTGCCTGGCCGGGATCTTCCCGCCGGATTCCGGCGAGGTGTGGTTCGACGGCCGCCGCCTGGACACCCTCACGGAGTCCGCGCGGACCCGGCTTCGCCGGACCGCGTTCGGGTTCGTGTTTCAGTTCGGGAATCTTGTGCCGGAGCTGACCGCCGCGGACAACGTGGCGCTGCCGCTGGTGCTGAAGCGGGCCGGCCGCAAGGAGGCATACCGTCAGGCTGCCCGGTGGCTGGACAGGCTGGGCCTGGGTGACAAGGGCGCCCGGCGTACCGGGGAGTTGTCCGGCGGCGAGGCGCAGCGGGTTGCGGTCGCGCGGGCGCTGGCGCTCGGGCCGCGGGCACTGTTCGCCGACGAGCCGACCGGATCGCTGGACTCGCTGACCGGAGAGAAGGTGATGGACCTGCTCACCGGCCTGGCCCGGGAGCAGGGCGTCACCGTGGTGGTGGTTACCCATGACGTCAGGGTCGCCGCCTACGCCGACCGCCAAGTGCTGGTGCGCGACGGCGTGGTGACCGCGGATGTGGGGACGGTGCCGGCGTGATCCGGCTGGGCCTGCAGCTGGTGCTGGCCAGCGGCCGGGAGGCGCTGACCCGGCTGCTGGTGATCACGGTAGCGGTGGCCGCTGGCGTGGCGCTGCTGCTCGCGGTACTCGCGGAGTTCCACGCGTTCCAGGCCGGCAGCAGCCGGCCGTGCTGGGAGTGCACGCAGGCTCCCGCGCTCTCGCGCCCGCTGCCAGGTCACGGCCTGGCGGCGAACTACAGCGTGGACTTCTACCAGGGGCAGACGATCGAGCGGCTCGACGTGGCCGCCCTCGGGCCAGGTGCGCCGGTGCCGCCAGGCATCTCCCGGCTTCCCGGACCCGGCGAGTACTATGCCTCGCCGGCCCTGGCGAACCTGCTGCGTACTGTGCCGGCCGGCCAGCTCGGTGACAGATTCCCCGGCACGCTAGCCGGCGCGATCGGCGACGCGGCGCTGACCGGTCCGGACGAGCTGGTGATCTACGTCGGATATGAGCCCTCCGCCCTGGCGAAGGTGCCCGCCACGCGATGGGTGACCGCGATCGGCACCGCGCCCGGCCCGGAGGTGTTCACCCCGTTCTTCCGCTACGCGTTCGCGACCGGGGTGCTCGGTGTGCTGTTCCCGGTACTGATCTTGATCAGCACCGCCACCCGGCTGGCCGCGGCCCGCCGCGAGGAGCGGTTCGCGGCGCTGCGGCTGGTAGGTGCCACGTCCGGCGACATCAGCGTGATCGCCTCGGTGGACTCGGTGGTGAGCGCCCTGCTTGGCGCGGTGGCCGGTGCTGGCCTGTTCCTGGTGGTCCGGCCCGCGCTGGCCGCGGCCGCGCTGACCGGGACCCGGTACTTCGCCGGCACGGTTACCCCCACCATCTGGGGATACCTGGGATTGCTGGTCGCGGTGCCGCTGGCGTCGGCGATCGCGTCGCTGCTGGCGCTGCGCAGGGTGCGGATCTCCCCGCTCGGCGTGACCAGGCGAACCACCCCGCCGCCGCCCTCGGCCTGGCGGCTGGCACCGCTGGCGGCCGGCATCGCGCTGTTCATCGCCGGCGCGCTGGCCACCAGCAGCAAGGGCATCGGCGTCGCGATGTACCCCGGCTTGCTGGTGACGATGATCGGCCTGGTGATCGGCGGGCCGTGGCTGACCGCGGCGCTGGCCCGGCTGTGCGGCCGGGTGCTGAACGGAGCGTCGCCGCTGCTGGCCACCCGGCGGCTGGCCGACGACCCGAAGACCGCGTTCCGCGCGGTACGCGGCCTGGTGCTCGCGGTGTTCCTCGGCACGATCGTCGGCGCGCTTGTGCCGACACTGGACTCGCTCTCCGCCACGCCCAACTCCGCCGCGCTGTCCGACGTGCTGCTCGACACGTTCTCCCAGATGGTGCCTCCCGGTCCCGCCGCCACGGGGATCACCGCCTCCGGGCTCACCCCGCAGGCCGGCGCCGCGCTGGTCAGCGGGCTCCGCGGCATCGCCGGCACCGAGATCTTCCCGCTGTACTCGCTGCCGCAGGTGGCGAATCCGGACTACCAGGGACAGTACATCGGCGTGGTGAGCTGCTCAGCGGTCCGGGACCTGGCGGTGCTCGGGCACTGCGCCCGCGGCCTGGCGGCGGTGCAGGTCTTCGACGGGGACCTGGTCTACAGCGACAACCCGCACGACAGCACAAAGGCGTTCGTCAGCCACGCCAACCCGGCCTACACCGGGTCGCTGTTCGCGCTGCCGCTTCAGGCGGTGCTGGTCCGGGTCAATAGCGCCGCCACGCTGGAGCGGGCCCGCACCTACCTCGCCACCCACGCCCCGCCCCAGGTATCACCCGGCCGCGGCGCGGCGGCCACCCCGCCACGGACATTCACCGAGGCCGTCGCGATCAGGTCTAAGCGAGCCGCAGTGGCGCAGAAGCTGTTCGACTACGCGGTGGCCCTGACCGTCCTGGTGGCCGGCTGCAGCCTGGCAGTGTCAGTCGGCGGTGGCCTGGTGGACCGTAAGCGCCCGTTCACCCTGCTGCGAGTCGGCGGGACACCACTGGGCACGCTGTCCCGGGTAGTGCTACTGGAGGCGATCGTCCCGCTCGCCGCCGCCGTGGTGGCCGCCGCCGGCATCGCCTACGGCATGTCGGCCACGGCAGTGGTCCGGCTGGCACCCCCCGGCACGCCGATCCCGGGTCTGACCGGCACCTACTACGCGACGCTAGGCGCCGGCCTGGCGGTGGCGCTCGCGGTGATCACCGCGACGCTGCCGCTGCTCGGCCGCATGACCACCCCCGCCAGCGTCCGCTTCGAGTAACCGGCTGTTCCTCGGCGTCGGCTCCGAACACTCGCCCGAGCCGTATCAACGGCGTCCGTCGGCCCCTCCGGTCGGATAGGGGCCTGACCCGCGCACGACGGCAGAGATCGGGGAACGATGGACGATAGCCAGGGCCGGCTCCTGAACGTCAGCCTGCTGGCCGGCTCCGGGGCGCACCGCGCGTACTACGACCGTTCGGGATCGAGTGTGCCCGAGCTGACCGAGGACGAGCTCGCGGCGGGTTTCCCGCCCAGGCCCGCGCTGAACCTCCAGTTTTTCGGCGGCAGGACCATCGCGCACCTGGTCTTCGCCAACCGCTACCTGGGCGGGACCGCCGCCTGGGAACCGGCCGACATCGCCAGCATCGACGCGGCCCTGGCCAAGGCGATGAGCGACAACGACCTGCAGTCGGTGATCCAGCAGTACTACGACGCGCCCATCAGCTCGCGCATGCTGCCGTCGGTGGTGCTGCCCGGTTCCGCCCCGGCCACGATCTACAGGGACCAGGTGGAAAAGGTGGTGGCGCGGATCTGCCGGCACCGCGCCCTCGACGGCGCCGACACCGGCAGCACGGTGATCAACATCCTGCTGCCCCGCGGCGTCGTCCTGGTGGACGGCTTCACGGCCGGGTTCCAGCCGCCGCCGGGCCAGGAAGCCGAGCACGAACGCCGTCGGCGCGCCGTCGTCAAGGTCGGCGGCGACGACGCCGACTCCCGTCACGGCCTGGGCGGGTATCACGGATCGGCCCGCGTCACGCCGTGCGGCACCGCCTATTACGCCGTGGCCGTCTACTCCGAGTCAGGCAACGGCGTTCCAGTCTTCGACCAGCCCTGGAAGAACATCGCGGCGACCATCTACCACCAGCTCAACGAGGCCAGGACCGACCCCGACGTGGACGACGCCATCCGGACCGGCGACAGCGCCAGGCTCGGCTGGTACTCCCCCAAGGGCGGCGAGATCGGCGACATCCCGGTCAAGGAAGCCGGGACCAGGCTCACCCTCGTCTTCCGTGAAGTCGACCTGGCCGACGGCTCGGGCGCCGTGCCGGTCCAGCTCATGTGGTCCAACAAGCACGACGCCCCGGCCAGCCGCATTCCCTAGCCCTCGCCCAAGCGGCGCCCGCGCCGCCGGATGGCTTCCGCCGCAGGCACCGCGGGTAGCGTATGGTCGCAGCACCACTGATCACGCAATACTCAGAGCAAGGAGTGACAGCCATGCGGCTGAGCGCCCTGGCCACCGACTGACCGTCCGCCGTCCATGCGCCCGGCGTAACCTTATAATGCGTGCTCGCAGGCAATTGAAACTGGAGTACCGGGCATGGACAGTGACGCGGTCATCCGCCTGAGGCGTGTCGTCCTGAAGCTCGCGCGGCAGCTCAACGCCGCGTCCCGGGAGGAGGGGCTAACGCCGACCCAAGCCTCGGTATTGGGCATCACCACCATGCGCGGGCCGCTCAGCCTGGCCGAACTCACCGAAATCGAGGGCATCAACCCGACGATGCTCTCCCGCGTCATCGGCAAGCTCGATGAATATGGCCTGCTCAAGCGGCTGCGCGACCCCGATGATTTCCGCGCGGCCCGGGTCGAGGTCACGCCGAAGGGCTGCGGCGTCTACGAGCGGATCACGGCGCAGCGGAGCGCCGTGATCTCCGAATCCGTATCCGGCCTGCCCGACGGTCAGCAGGCCGCGCTGTTCACGGCGCTGCCGGCGCTGGAAAACCTGGCCGAGGACCTTCGGGACACGGTGCGGCGCGGCCGGGACCGGCTCCGGGACTCGCCGCGGCCCGGCTGAGCCCGATCCGCCGGTTCATAATCCCGAACGGTCCAGGTCACTGCCCCCGCGCCGCCAGGATGCCCCCATCGCGATGTCCGAAACCCGCCAGCCTGCGGTCGCGCCGGCTCATAGCGTGGGGATATGAACGTCTACACGACGATGGAAAGCCCGGTAGGTGAACTGCTCCTGGTCGGCCGCCCCTCGCCAGGCGGCGTGACGCTCACCTCGGTATCGATGGCCGGACAGCGCTTTGCGCCCGCGGTCCGCGACGGCTGGCGTCGTGACCCGGCGGCGTTCGCCGAGGTGACCCGCCAGCTCACCGAGTACTTCGCGGGTGAGCGACGCGTCTTCAGCCTCGATCTGGCCCCGCGCGGCACCGAATTCCAGCAGCGGGTCTGGCAGGGGCTGGATTCGGTCCCGTACGGCACGACGACCACCTATGGCCAGCTGGCCGCCCGGCTCGCCGTCCCGCGCGACCGGATCCAGGCGCTGGGCGCCGCGATCGGGGCCAACCCGCTGGCTATCATCCGCCCGTGTCACCGGGTCATCGGCTCGGATGGCGGTATGCGGGGCTACGCCGGCGGCGTGGAACGCAAGCAGCAGTTGCTCGCGCACGAGGGTGCGCTCCTGGGGGCCTCATGGTGATCACCGCCGACTGGCAGGCTTGTTAGTCCTTGGCCAGCTGTCCCCTGCCCGCGGCCGCGGTCCTACACCCGGGTCAGGCGACGGGCCCGGAGATCGCCCACGCCTGCGCGCGGGTGTTGTTGCACCAGTAAATCTGCACGCCGAGCCCGGCCTGCGTGGAGTCTCCGGGAACGTCGAGGCAGAAACGGCTGGTGCCCGCGACCTGCGACCCGATCGGCCAGAGCCCGTCCGGGAAATCGTGCGGCCAGGACCAGCGCTCGTTGCTGATCGTGTTGCACGGCCACAGGTCGATGGGCGTGCCCGCGACCGCCCCGCCGCGGACGTCCAGGCACAAGCCGGTGGCCTGGTTCAGGAACCGGTAGGTGCTGCCGCCCCCGCTGATCGGCGCCCAGTGCTGGGCCTGGCTGCTGACGCAGGGCTGCTGGACGATGGCCGTTCCGGCCCCTCCGGCCGGATCGGCGGGCAGCAGGCACATGGTGGGCGCGAACGTGCTCGCCTGAACGAATATCTCGTAGTAGCCGGCCGCGCTGGCGCTGGCGGGCAGTGCGGCGGCCGTGGTCAGGCCGGCGGCCGCGGCCGCCGCGAACATCAAGCCCGCTGTCCTGCGTCGAATGTACATGGTTGTCATCCCCCGATGAAAATCACGGATCTAGGCGTTGATCAGCGCGGCGACCGCCGGGTGGCGCCGCATCTTGTCCAGGTAGCGGCTGCGGTTCGGGCCGATGCTGCCGACCGGGATGCCCAGCCGGGCGCTGATGTCGGCGTAGGGCAGCGGCGGGTCGGCGATGAGCAGGGAGATCAGCTGCTTGCCGTTCGGCGGCAGCTGGTCGAACGCCTCGCGCAGTGCGGCGTGCCGCTCGGCCGCGAGCAGGCCCTGGTCGGCCCGGCCGGCCCGCTCGTCGGGCAGGCTCTCCACGTCCAGCGCGTACATGGTCGCGCGCGGTCCCTGCGTCGCGCACAGCACCCGCAGGCACTCCCGCCGGGCGGTAGTGGCCAGCCAGCCGGGCAGCGCGGCCGGGTCACGGACCCGGTCCAGCTGGTCCACCAGGCGCAGCCAGACGCTCTGGCCCACGTCGTCGGCATCGGCCCGGCCGAGCCGGTGCCTGCGGCAGATCGACCAGATGAGCGGGGCGTACCGCTCGACCAGCGCGTCCCACGCCTGCTTGTCACCATCTTTTGCGCGGGCCACCAGGTCACTGACCGTGGGGTCGGCCGGGGAATCCGTCAGTTGCGGCGGTATCAGGGTGCAGGCGGTCGCAGTGGTCATGATCCGGTTCTCCTCAAGCGTGCCGAGCCATTGAAGACAGACTCGGCGACCGGGCGTCCCGCCGTCATGGGGCACCCGTCACGACTTAGCCGGGAAATAAACGCACCGCCGGCAGGGAGAACTGCGCCGGATGTCCCTTAGACCCGGGACTGGTGTCCCAGGCCCGCGTCCCTAGCCTGGACGATGGCCTGGGCGCGGTCGGCGACCTGCAGCTTGGTCAAGATGTTGGAGACGTGGTTGCGTACCGTCTTCTGGCTCAGCCCCAGCCTGGTCGCGATGGCCATGTTGGCCCGGCCCTGGGCGACCAGGTCGAGCACCTCGCGCTCCCGGTCGGTCAGCTGCGGGAACACCGGCGGCGGGGCGCTGGCGGGGGTGGTGAAGTAGGCGAGCATGCGGGCGGCCAGCTGCGTCCCGAAGATGATCTCGCCGTTGGCGGCGGCCTGGACGGCGGCGCGGATCTGCTCCTGGTCGGCGCCCTTCAGCAGGTAGCCGCGGGCGCCGGCGCGCAGCGCGGAGAAGATCGAGTCGTCGTCGTCGAACATGGTCAGCACGAGCACCGTGATGTGCGGGCTGTCCGCCACGATGCGGCGGGTGGCCTCGATGCCGTTCAGCCCCGGCATGTGCAGGTCCATGATGACCACGTCCGGCTGGGTTTCCCTGGCCAGCTCGACGGCCTCGGTCCCGCTGGTGGCGGCCCCGGTCAGCTCGGTGTCCGGGCCGTCGGTCAGCAGGGCGGTCAGCCCGTCACGGAACAGCGGGTGATCGTCGGCGATCAGGACCCGGATCGGTTCGGTCATGGTTGCTCCCGGGCGGGCAGATAGGCATTGATCCTGGTTCCATGCGGAAGGCTGGGCTCGATCACCAGGTCGCCGCCTAGTTCGGTGACGCGCTCGCGCATCGACGCGATGCCGACGCCGGCCCGCCAGCCTTCCGGCAGGCCCACGCCATCATCGCAGATATTCACGTCCAGGCCATGGTTGAGCCGCAGGCGCACGGAGCACTGCGTGGCATGCGCGTGCCTGGTGACGTTGGTCAGCGCTTCGGTCACGATCCGGTAGCAGGCCACCTCGACCGCCGCGGGCAGGTCGGCCAGGCCTTCGGCGGGAGCGTCCAGGGTGACGGTGAGCGAGGGCGCCTCGTACTGCAGCCGTCCGACCTCCTCGCGCAGCGACCCGACCAGGCCGAACTCATCGAGCGCGGGTGGCCGAAGCCCGTAGACGATGCGGCGGACGTCGGCCACCGCCCGCTGCGTCTCCGCCTTGAGCTTGCCCAGCAGTTCCTGCAGCTCAGGCAGGCTCGCCGACCGGGCCCTCGCGGTGTCCAGGCCGAGGGTGAGGCCGGCCAGCGTGGGGCCGAGGCCGTCGTGCAGGTCGCGCCGCAGCCGCCGCCGCTCCTCTTCCCGCGTGGTGACCAGGCCCGCCCGGGACGCGTCCAGCGCCCGTCGCAGCGCCACCGCGTGGGCGGCCGGCCCGGCTTGCCGGGCCAGGTCGGCCAGCAGCCGCTCGTCGTCGGGGCCGAGCTGCTCACCGCGTGACCGCGTGCCCACCAGGAGCCGCCCGACGGTCTCCCGCTGGAAGGTCAGCCCGAACGCGACCACCTGAGCCGGGGCTTCGCCGTACGCGGCGGCCGGGCTCCAGCCGTCGCCGAGCCGCAGCTCGAGGGCCGCGTACGGGAGCCGCAGGCTGTCCGCGATGGTCTTGACCACGGAGCTGAGCGCGGATTCGGGGTCGGCCGCTTCCTCGATCCGGCGGCCGAGCCGGGCCAGGGCCTCGTAGGGAACCCCCCGGTCGCCGTAGAACAGCCGGTCCACCCGCCGCTGCACCCGGTCGTGCAGCGGCCACAGTGCGCTGGCGGCCAGCACGGTCGCGATGACCTGCACGGGAATGCTGCTGCCCTTCAGGCCGAAGACCGAACGGAAAGACTGGGCGGCCACGACCACGGCCAGGTAGACCCCGGCCATCCCCGCGGTCAGCGTGCCGTACAGCACCGCCCGGTTCAGCAGGATGTCGATCTCGTAGAGCCGGTACCGCAGGACCGCGATCCCGATGGCGATGGGCATCAGGATGCCGGCCGGCAGCGCCAGGACCAGGCTCCACGTGCCCGGGAAGACCAGGGTGGCGATCAGCGAGGCGATCGTGAACGGCAGCACGGCCAGCAGCCACTTGAGCTGCTGGCGTCCGACCCGGTCGGCCCGGCGCCAGCGCAGCGTCACGCTCGCCGCCGCGCCCGCCGCGGCGACGGCACCGCACCCGATGGCCAGGACCGCGCACGTTTCGAACAGCACGTTGAGCTGCGGGAAAACGTACGGGTTGTGCCGATGTCGGAACAGCGGTCCCAGGTCCTGCGGGGAGAAGGCGAAGGCAGCTATGGACAGCGGGATGTACGCCAGCGCGGCCCACAGCGCGGGCCGGAACCGCCGCGACAGCAGCCTCCCGTCCGGGAAGACCAGCAGCAGGACCATGCCGCCCAGGCTGGTGGCGGGCGCGGGGGCCCAGGTGTTGACCCACACCGCCGCGGTCGAGAACGGCAGCGAACCGGGCGAGTGCACCACGGTATACCGCATGTACAGGTAGGGCACCGTGGCGAACGCGTCGGCCAGCCCGATCAGGCAGAGCAGCGGGCCCATCGGATGACCGGGCCGCCGGGCCAGCAGCACGCACCCCATCCAGGCGTACGCGAGCGGAGCCGGCAGCAGGAAAACGGACACGTCGGGGCCGAGCACCGCCAGCACCACCCCGGCGAGCGCAAGGACCGCGGTGAGGGCAGCAGCCGCCCAGGACAGCCCGGCAACCGTCGGCCACCGGGCTGGCCTCACGTTCACCGGGACGTCCAGACCCACATACCTACGATGGTGCCTTACGGTCCCGCTGTCACGGGACATATGTCCCGGGCGGCCCGGGATCAATACGCCCAGGCCCGGTGCGGGACCGTCAGGCCGGGGTAACGGCCCGGAGCAGGAAGCTGACCAGCTGGGCCGCGTACGCCCCGGTGCTGCGGGCCAGATCGGCCCGGCGGTCGTCCGGGGTGACCATGGCGTGCATCATGGCCCCGCCGATGAGGGTGTCCAGCAGCAGCGTGACCGAGGTGTCCGGCGCGAGCTCGCCGCGGTCGATGCCGCGGCGCACGATGTCCCGCGCCGCCGCTCGGCCACCCCGGGGATGGCGGCGGCCTCGAGCCCGAGCCTGAGTGCGACGCGGCTGACCTCGCCCGCGTAGATGTCGAGCATCTGGGTGGCCAGCTCGACCAGGTCGCCGCGCAGCGTGCCGGTGTCCACGTCGGCGACCCGGGCCAGCCGCCACGTCACCGCGTCGGTCAGCAGCGCCTCCTTGCTGGTCCAGCGCAGGTACAGCGAGGCCTTCCCGACGCCGGCCCGGCGGGCCACCGCCTCCATGGCGAATCCGGCCCAGCCCGCGTCGGCGAACAGGTCGAGCGCGGCCCGGGCGATGCGGCGGTCCACCCCGGGATCGCGCGGGCGCCCCGGCGTCACCTGCGTCGTGCTCATGGTGCTACCCCCGGGATCGATTACTGAACGTTTACCGTCTAGGATACGGTCATGGGTTACCAGATCGCCGGCGACCGGCTGACCAGCCTCTTCCGGCCGCGCAGCGTCGCGCTGGTGGGCGCGTCGGACAAGTCGGTGTTCTCCCAGATCGCCTACTACAACCTGGTCCAGTTCGGCTTCGCCGAGCACACCTACCTGGTCAGCCGGCGGGGTACGCCGACGCACGGCCAGCCCACCGTGACCTCGTTTACGCCGAGGCGGGGGAGGCCGGCCGGGCCGCCCAGGCCGAGCTCGCCGACCACGCGGCCGGGCTCGGCATGGTGCTGCTCGGCCCGAACCACCTCGGCTTCGCCAACCTCACCGACGGCGTGCCGGTCTGCTCCATCCCCGGCTTGCCGCGGGAGAGCGGCCCGGTAGCTCTGCTGTCGCAGAGCGGGGCCAGTTCCTCGGCCATGGTGGACTTCGCCACGATGGCCAACGTCGGCCTGTCTTACCTGGTCACGCTCGGCAACGAGGCGATGATCAGCGCCGGGCACGTGCTGGACTACCTTGTCGACGACCCGGGCACCCGGGCGGTCGCGGTCTTCATGGAAACCGTGCGCGACCCGGGGACGTTCCGCCGGGCCGCGCGGCGGGCGGCGCAGGCGGGAAAGGCCATCGTGGTGCTCAAGGCGGGCAGCAGCGCGCTGTCCGCCCGCACCGCGGCCGCGCACACCGGCGCGCTGGTCGGCGACGACCGGGTCATCGACGCCGTCTTCGCGGACCTGGGCGTGATCCGGGTCGACTCGATCGAGGACATGCTGATCACCGCCGGGGCCGCCGCCGCGCTCGGCCGGCTGGACCGGCCGGGCATCGGCATCGTGTCGATCTCCGGCGGCGCCTGCGACATCGTCGCCGACCGGGCCGATGACCTCGGTGCCGACCTGCCCGAGCTGGCCCCGTCGACCCGGGGCGCGCTCGCCGCGATCATGCCCGCGTACGGGACGGTGCAGAACCCGCTCGACGTCACCGGTGCCGCCGTCATCGACCCGACGATCTTCACCCGGTCGATCGAGGCCATGTCGGCCGACCCGTCGATCGGCGTCATCGGCGTCGTCAACAGCATCGGCTGGATCGATACTGGCCGGCCCTACCTGGGGCAGATGTTCGTGGACGCGATCGGCGCCGGCATGCGGGCCGCGTCCTGCCCGGCCGCCTACATCAACCAGGTCATGCAGCCGGTCACCGGGTTTACCCGGGCCTCGATGGCGCAGGGCGGGGTGCCGTACGTCATTCCCGGGCTGCGCCAGGCCGTGGTCGCGCTGCGCAACGTAGCCCGGTGGTCCGAGGTCACCCGATTCCCGCAGACCGCGCCGCCGCCCGCCCCGGTGCCGGTGCCGGTGCCCGCGCCGGCCCGGCGCCGGGGGAAGTGGTCCGAGCAGGACGCCCGCACGCTGCTCGGCGACGCGGGCGTCCCGGTCGTTCCGGCCCGGCTGGCCGGGTCGGCCGCCGAAGCGGTCAAGGCCGCCGCCGGCTTCGGCAGCCTGTTGTCGGTCAAGATCGTCTCGCCGGACATCCTGCACAAGAGCGACGCCGGCGGCGTCCTGCTGGACGTCCCGCCCGACGAGGAAGCCGTCCGCGCGGCGTACCAGGCGGTGACCGCGGCCGCCCCGGACGGCGCCAGCATCGACGGCGTCCTGGTCAGCCCGATGCGCCCGGGCGGCACCGAACTCCTGGTCGGCGTGGTCCGCGACCCGCAGTGGGGCCCGGTCCTGGCCGTGGCGATCGGCGGGCTGCTCGTCGAGGTGCTGCGGGATTCGGCACTGGCGCCGCTGCCGGTCACGCCTGGGCAGGCCGGCCTCCTGCTGGACCGACTGCGCGGCCGCGCGGTACTGGACGGGGTCCGCGGTGCCGCGCCCGCCGACCGCGACGCCCTGACCGCGGTGATCGCCAGGATCGGCGACCTTGCCCTGGCCCTGGGCGACGACCTGGAATCGCTCGAAGTCAATCCGCTACTGGTCGACGGCACCCGGATCGAGGCACTCGACGCCGTGGTCACCTGGAGGGAGCACAGCTGATGAGAACCGCCTTCACCGACCTGGTCGGCGTGCCGCACCCGATCGTCGGATTCAACCGCTCGCCCGGCGTGGTGGCCGCGGTCACCAACGCCGGCGGCTTCGGCGTGCTGGGCGCGTCGGCCTATACCCCGGCCGAGCTCGACGCCCAGCTGACCTGGATCGACGAGCAGACCGAGGGCAAGCCCTACGGCGTCGACCTGCTCGTCCCGGAGAAGTTCGCGGCGGGCGACCCGGCCAACCTGGTGGCGAGCCTGCGCGCCCAGATCCCGGACGGGCACCTGGCGTTCGTCTCCGATCTGCTCGACCGGTACGGGATCCCCGACGTCCCGGGAAACCCCGAGCACGACGAGATCGCGGCCGGCCTCACCGCGGACGGCGCTGCCCCCCTGCTCGACGTGGCGTTCCGCCACCCGATCCGGCTCATCGCCAACGCCCTGGGACCGCCGCCGGCCGGCCTCGTCGACCGGGCCAGGAAGCAGGGCGTGCCCGTCGCCGCCCTGGTCGGGCAGCCCAGGCACGCGATCCGTCAGATCGAGGCCGGCGTTGACCTGCTGATCGCGCAGGGCACCGAGGCGGGCGGCCACACCGGCACCATCGCCACCATGGTGCTCACCCCGGAGATCGTGGACATCGCGGCCGGACGCCCGGTGCTGGCCGCGGGCGGTATCGCGTCCGGCCGGCAGATGGCCGCTGCCCTGGCGCTCGGCGCGGCCGGCGTCTGGTGCGGGTCGGTCTGGCTGTCCAGCGAGGAGGACGTGGCCAACCAGGCCATCAAGGCCAAGTTCCTGAGGGCTACCAGCTCGGACACGGTGCGCTCGCGGACCAGGACCGGCAAGCCGGCCCGCCAGCTGCGCAGCGCCTGGCACGAGGAGTGGGAGCAGCCCGGCAGCCCGGCGCCGCTGTCCCTGCCGCTGCAGCCGATGCTGGTCAACGAGGCGTGGCAGCGGATCGACGCGGCCGCCAGGACGGGTCACGAAGGCGCGATCCGGCTCGAGTCATTCTTCGTCGGCCAGGTCGTCGGCTCGTTCGAGCAGATCAGGCCGGCTGGCGAGATCACCCGCCAGATCGTCGCCGACTGCGAGCAGCGGATCCGGGAACTCGGGGCCCTCTCATGAGCCATCCCTCCCTCGACCCCCGCACCCCGGAAAACCACCCCTCTCTCGACCCCCGCACCCCGGTGATCGTGGGCGTCGGCCAGTCCTCCGAGCGCCTCGGCGAACCCGGCTACCGGCGGCGCTCGCCGGTTGACCTGGCCGCCGGCGCGGCCGCCGACGCGCTGGCCGACACCGGGGCCGAGCCCGCTGCCGTCGCGGCGGCGATCGACACGGTTATCGGCATCCGCCAGTTCGAGAATTCCCATCCGCGGGCGCGGGCACCATTGGGCCGTTCGGATAACTACCCCCGGTCCGTGGCCGGCCGGATCGCCGCGAGCCCGGCCCGCGCGGTCCTGGAGGTCAGCGGCGGGCAGGCCCCGCAGCACCTGGTCAACGAGTTCGCCGCGGTCATCGCGCGCGGCGGCAGCGAGGTGGCGCTGATCTTCGGCTCGGAGGCCATCTCCACGATCGAGCACTTCGCCCAGGCGCAGGACCGGCCCGACTTCAGCGAGCACGCCGACGGCAGCCTGGAAGACCGCGGGTACGGGCTGGCCGGGATGATGTCCCGGCACCGGGCCGCGCACGGGCTGACCGGCGCGCCCAGCCAGTACGCGCTGATCGACAACGCCCGGCGCGCCCGCCTCGGGCAGGCCCGCGAGGAGTACGCGGCCGCGATGGGAGCGCTGTTCGCCCCGTTCACCCGGGTCGCGGCGGCCAACCCGCACGCCTCCGCGCCGGTCGAGCGCACCCCGGAGGAACTGGTCACGCCGACCGAGGCGAACCGGCCCATCGCCGATCCGTACACCCGCTACATCGTGGCGCGGGAGAAGGTCAACCAGGGCGCCGCCGTGCTGCTGATGTCGGTCGGCGCGGCCCGCCGGCTGGGCGTGCCTGCCGACCGCTGGGTGTTCCTGCACGGCCATGCCGACCTGCGCGAACGGGACCTGCTTGACCGCGCCGACCTGTCCGCGGGCCCGGCCTCGGCCATGGCGGTGCGGCATGCCCTCGCCGTGGCCGGCATCGAGGCGGACGACCTGGCCACCATCGACCTGTACAGCTGCTTCCCCGCGCCGGTGTTCAACATCTGCGACGGGCTCGGCCTCGATCCCGCCGATCCGCGCGGCCTCACCCTCACCGGCGGGCTGCCGTTCTTCGGCGGCGCGGGCAACAACTACTCCATGCACGCCATCGCCGAGACGGTGCGGCGTGCCCGCGGCGCGCCGGGCCGCTACGGCCTGGTCGGCGCCAACGGCGGCATCATGAGCAAGTACTCGGCCGGGGTGTACTCCACCACCCCGGTCGCCTGGAGGCCGGATCGCAGCGCCGACCTGCAGGCCGAGATCGACGGCTGGCCCGCGCCCGGGCAGGCCCGCTTGGCCGACGGGCCGGCCACTATCGAGACCTACACCGTCACCCATCGCCGGGACGGCGGCCGCACCGGCATCGTCGTCGGCCGGCTGGACCGCGACGGGCGCCGCTTCGTCGCCAAAGGCGAGGACTCCGGCCTGCTGGACCTGCTCAGCACCGCGAAAGAGCCCATCGGCCAGGCGGTTTACGTCCGGTCGTTCGGCTTCGGTAACCGGGTCGCCACCAGCCGGGAGCGGATGGACGAGCTGTTCCCGCCGGAGCCGCCGGTGCTGCGCGAGGCGTACGAGCATGTGCTGGTCCGCCGGGACGGCCACCTGCTCGAGGTCACCATCAACCGCCCCGAGTCCAGGAACAGCCTGCACCCGATGGCGAACGATGAGCTTGACCACGTCTTCGACGCCTACTTCGCCGACGACGACCTGTGGGTCGCGATCCTGACCGGAGCGGGGGAGATGGCCTTCTCCGCCGGCAACGACCTGGTCTACTCCGCATCCGGTAAGCCCATGTGGGTGCCGAAGAACGGGTTCGCCGGGCTGACCAGCCGGGCCAGCATGCCCAAGCCGGTCATCGCCGCGGTCAACGGCTTCGCCATGGGCGGCGGCTGCGAGATCGCGCTGGCCTGCCACCTGGTCGTGGCCGACACCACGGCCCGGTTCGCGCTCAGCGAGGTCAGGGTCGGGCTGGTCGCGGGGGCCGGCGGGCTGGTCAGGCTGCCCCGCACCGTGCCGCCCAAGGTCGCCACCGAGATGATCCTCACCGCCCGCCGCCTCAGCGCCGAGGAGGCCCTGGCCTACGGCCTGGTCAACCGGGTCGTCCCGGCCGGGACCGCGCTCGACGGCGCCCGCACCCTGGCCGCGGAGATCCTGGAGGGCTCACCCACCTCGGTGCGCGTCTCGCTGCGGATCATGGAGGAAACCCGCGGCATCCCGGACGTCGTCGCGGCCGTCGAGCACCCGAGCCCGGCCCTCGACGACCTCATGGCCAGCGACGATGCCCTCGAAGGCATGACGGCGTTCGCAGAGAAGCGCCGCCCGCAGTGGCGCAACCGCTAGCCCGATTCCGGATGCTCGATCACCGCGTCGGGGCCCGGGTAGATGAGCCGGGTCTTGCCGTCATCGAACTTCACGAGGTACGGAGGCGTTCCCTCATCGCCGTGCACCTCGACGATCTCGCCGTTCTTGTCCGGGTGACCGACGATGCTGCCGTGAATGCAGATGCGGTCGCCAATCGTAGCCTGCATGTCAGGACCTCCACATCGCGAGCGGTGCCTACAGGCTGGCGGCTACTAGCCTAGGCGCCTCGCACCGCGATGCAACGCCTCGGCCCTACCCCAGCACTTTGCCCGTCCTGGGCCCAGCCCACGGCATGAAACCCGGCTTTCGTGGCGATTGGCGATTGAACGCACTGAATCCCGGGTGTCATGGCGTTCAGACGCCCGGATTCCAATCACGCCAGTCCCGTTAGGTTCCGGATGCGCCCGTTTAACGGCCCGACGCAGGGGGTGTCGCGTTTCCGGGTTGATTCGGGCTTGTGGGTGATTTTTGTGCATCATGGTGCACCAAACTCACCCCTGAGCCCCAATCCACCCGGATCTCGCCGCAGCCGACCGTCCCACGAGGCACTCGCGCATCGGGCGTCTCCGTCCAAGCCTCTCCGGCCCGGAGCGGCCCCGCCGAGGGCTCAGCCGTCGCGCAGCGCGGTCTTGAGGATCTTGCCGGACGGGCCCTTGGGCAGCTCGGCCATGAACCGGATTTCCCGCGGGTACTTGTACGCCGCGAGCCGCTCCCGGGTGTAGGCGATGATCTCCGCGGCGGTCGCGGACGCGCCCGGGCGCAGCGCCACCACGGCCACGACCTCCTCGCCGAGCCGCTCGTCCGGCTTGCCGATCACGGCCGCCTCGCTGATCGCCGGGTGGGCGTACAGGACCTCCTCGATCTCCCGCGGGTAGACGTTGTACCCGCCGCGGATCACAAGGTCCTTGGCCCGGTCGACGATGAAGTAGAAGCCGTCTTCGTCGACGAACCCCAGGTCACCGGAGTGTAGCCAGCCGTCGCGCAGCGTCTCCGCCGTGGCCTCGGGCCGCCCCAGGTAGCCCTTCATCACGTTGTGCCCGCGGATCCAGATCTCGCCGACGTGCTCGCGCCCGGGCGGCAGCGGCCGGCCCTGCGCGTCGGCGACCCGCATCCGCACCCCCCACATCGGCTTGCCGATGGACAGCACCTTCCGGTCGCCCGGCCGGTTGAACGAGCACGAGCTCGCGGTCTCGGTCATCCCGTAGCCCTCGAGCACCTCGATGCCGAACTTCTCCTCGAACGTCCGCATGATGTCTTCCGCCAGCGATGCGCCGCCGGACACCGCGACCCGCAGCGCCGACAGGTCACGGCCGGCGATGTCCAGCTGGGCCAGGGCGTGCAGCATGGTCGGCACGCCGCCGATCACCGTGCACCGGTCGGCCTCAAGCACGTCCAGCACCGCGCCGGGCTGGAACCGCGGCACGATCGACAGGCACCCGCCGTGCCTGACGAACACGTTGATCACCGACGACAGGCCGAACACGTGGAAGAACGGCAGCACCGCCAGCACCACGTCGTCGCTGCGGACACCGAACAGCCCGCCCGCTACCGTGCTGTTCATGTACAGCTGGAAGTGGGTGAGCTCGGCGCCCTTCGGACGGCCCGTGGTGCCGCTGGTGTAGACGAGCACGGCGGTGTCATCGGGGTCACGGGCCGCCACGTCCCCGCCCGGCTCCTCCAGCGGCGCGCTGCTGATCAGCGCGAGAGCCGACCTGGTGCCGTCCGGCAGCGGCCCGTCGCCCAGACTGACCAGGTACAGCGGGACGCCGGTCGTCTCGCAGGCCTTGGCCGCCTCGGCGTGCATGCCCTCGAACCCGATCAGCAGGCTGGCCGCCGAGTCGGTCAGGTGGTACTCGAGCTCGGGCGCCACCAGCAGCGGGTTCAGCGGCAGCACCACGAGGCCGGCCTTGAGCGCCCCGAAGTACCCGATGAGAAAGTGCGGGATGTTCGGCAGCTGCATCGCCACCACCTGGCCGGGGCCAAGGCCTGCCGCCCGCAGCCCGGCCGCGAACCGGCCCGACAGCTCGTCGAGCTCGCGGTACGTGGTCGTGGTCCCGGCGAAGCGGCAGGCCGGGGCGTCTGGCGCGGCCAGGGTCGCTTCGGTCAGGATGGTCGCAAGGTTGAAGCTCATCCCCGCCCCAATCGCCAGCCCGGGCAATTCCGGTAAGTGAGACATATATTAGATGTGTATCACCACCTTGCCTAGGCTCTCGCGGTGACGGAGGGGAACGGCGATGTACCTTGTTCGGAGCGGACCCAGGGGTCCGGGTGACGGCGGGCCCGCGGCCACCGGGCCATCCATCACGCTGCTGGTAACCGAGCCCGTCCGCGGGCTGGTCGATCACGCGGCCCTGCTGCTGGCCACGCCGGTGCTGGCGGCAGCCCCGCGCGGCGACGGCCACGGGGTGCTCGTCATGCCCGGGCTGTTCGCGTCCGATACGAGCACTGTGCCGCTGCGCGGGTTCCTGCGCTGGCTTGGCTACGACGTCCGCGGCTGGGACCTCGGCCGGAACCACGGGCCGACCGATGCGGTGCTGGCCGGCCTGCCCCGGGCCGTCCTCGATCATGCCGAACGGACGGGGCGCCCCGTCTCCCTGGTCGGCTGGAGCCTGGGCGGCGTATACGCCAGGGAGATGGCCCGCCGTCATCCCCGTATGGTCCGGCAGGTCATCACCCTGGGCAGCCCGTTCGCCCTGCGGGACCTGCGGCAGAGCCACGCCCACCGCCCGTTCCGGCGCCTCAGGCACCTGCACGCCGACGAGGCCGATCTGCCCTCGTTCGAGCAGCGTGTCAAGCCCGTCAGCGTGCCCTCGACCGCGGTGTACTCCCGCCTGGACGGCGTGGTGGCCTGGCAGACGTGCATCGAGCCGGAGACGGCGCTGCACCAGAACGTCGAGGTCCGGTGCAGCCACCTCGGCTTCGGCGCGGACCCCGCGACGCTCTGGCTGGTCGCCGACCGGCTGGCGGTCCCGGCGGGCCAGCGGGTCCCGTTCCGGCCGCCGCTGGCCTTGCGGCCCTTGTACCCGCGATGAGCACGCCACCCGAGGCGAAGCAGGCCCCGACCAGGCCAGCGCCGTGGGCGTTCGCCGCGCCGTGGGGGGCGCGCGGCTACGTCAGCGACCTCGACGGCCCGGTGCACTGGATCGAATTTGGGGACGAGGACGCGTCTGGCCGGGACGGCACGCCGATCGTGTTCGTGCACGGCCTGGGCGGCTCGCACCTGAACTGGTGCCTGATCGGGCCGCGGCTGGCCGAAGGGCGCCGCGCGGTCGCGCTGGACCTGCACGGGTTCGGCCTGACGCCGGGCACCCGCGCCACGTCGGACGTCCACCACAACGCCATGCTGCTCAACCGGTTCGTACGGGAGGTCACCGGGACGCCGGTGATCCTGGTCGGCAACTCCATGGGCGGCCTGATCTCGATCTTGCAGGCGTCCGCCGCGCCGGATACCGTGGCCGGGCTCGTGCTCATCGACCCGGCCCTGCCGCCGCCGCGGCACGTGCCCGACCGGCAGGTGGGGAGCCGGTTCCTGATGTACGCGCTGCCCGGCATCGGCGGGGTCTACCTCAGGTCGGTACAGTCCCGCCAGCCGCCGCAGCTGGCCGTCCAGCGCGTCATCGAGCTCTGCTTCGCCGACCCGTCCCGGATTGACCCGGCCCTGTTCACCGCGTCGATCGCACTGGCCAGCGAACGCCAGCGCCAGGGCCCGCGGGCCGGGAACGAGGCGTTCCTGGCCGCGTCCCGGTCGCTGATGCGGGTGGTCGGCCTGCGCTGGCGCTACCGGGAGATGATGGCCTCGGTTCGGGTCCCCGTCCTGCTCCTCGGCGGCGAGGCCGACCGGCTAGTGGCGGTGGCCAGCATGCGGGAGGCGGCCGCGCGCAACCCCGGCTGGGAGACGGTTATCCTGCCCGGAGTCGGGCATACGCCACAGCTCGAGGTCCCCGATTCGGTCACGGGCACGCTGCGGGACTGGCTGCGAACGCACTTCTAGGAGGAACCGATATGCAGCAACTCTCCGGTCTCGATGCCTCCTTCCTCGCCCTGGAGACGGCCAACACCACCGGGCACGTTGGCGGGCTGAGCCTGCTCGACCCCAGCGACGCCCCCGAGCCGCTCACGCTGGCCCGGCTCACCGAGGTCATGGCCGAACGGCTGCCGCTCGTGCCCGTACTCCGGCGCAAGCTGCTCAACGTGCCGTTCGGCCTGGACCAGCCCTACTGGATCGACGACGCGGACTTCGACATCGAGTACCACGTCCGGGAGATCGCGCTGCCCGGCCCGGGCTCCGATGCCCAGCTGGACGAGCAGGTCAGCCGGCTGCACGCCCGCCCGCTCGACCGCAGCCGGCCGCTGTGGGAGCTCTACCTGATCACCGGGCTAGCCAAGAAGCGTGCCGCCGTCTACACCAAGATCCACCACGCCGCGATCGACGGGGCCTCCGGCGCCGAGCTGCTGACCGTCCTGTTCGACCTGACCCCGCACGGCCGCGAGCTGCCCCCGGCTGAGCCCTTCCGGCCCTCCGCCGCGCCGCCCCTGCCCGCCCTGGCCGTCAAGGCGGCGGCACGGCTGGCCTGGCGCCCGGTGCATACCGTGCGGATCACCAACGAGCTCGTCAAGGTCCTGCCGACCCTGGCCCCGGCGGTGAACACGCTGGTCGGCGGCATGCTCGGACTGAACCGCGGCGACGGCTCCGTGATCGCGACCCGGCCGGGGCGGGCGCCCGCGACGCCGTTCAACCGGTCGATCACGCCGCACCGCCGGTTCGCGTTCCGCAGCGTCAGCCTGGACACGGTCAAGGCGGTGAAGAACGCCTTCGGCGTGTCGGTCAACGACGTCGTGATGGCCATGTGCGCCGGGGCGCTGCGCCGCTGGCTCCTCGACCACGACGCGCTGCCCGATCAGCCGCTGGTGGCGATGATCCCGGTGTCCGTCCGGGATCCGGCCAGCAAGGGAGCGCTGGGCAACCGGGTGTCCGCGATGCTGGCCCGGCTTCCCACCAGCGTCACCGATCCCGGCCTGCGGCTGGAGATCGTGCACTCGGCGACCAAGGTGGCCAAGGCCCAGCAGGCCGCGATCCCGCAGGGCCTGGTCGACCAGATCAGCGACTTCGCCGTGCCGGCGCTGACCGCGAGGGCGGCCCGGGTGGTGTTCGCCACCGGTGTGCTGCACCGCCTGCCGCCGTTCAACCTCACGATCTCCAACGTCCCCGGCCCGAACGTCCCGGTCTACCTGTGCGGCGCCCGGCTGCTCGCGCACTACCCGGTCTCGGTGGTCACCGACGGCCAGGGCCTGAACATCACGCTGGTCGGCTACCTCGGACAGCTGCACTTCGGCCTGGTCAGCTGCCGCGAGCTGGTGCCGGATCTTGACACCCTGGCCGGCTACCTGACCGACGAGCTCGCCCGGCTGGCCGAGGCGGCCGAGAAACGCATCGCCAATGCCCAGCCCGATGACTAGTCCCGATGATGCCCGGATCGTGCTGCCCGACGGCGCCGCGGTGCCCGCGAGGATCCCGGCCGGGATCTTCGCCGCGGCCGTGGATACCTTCGTCGCGGGGCAGCGGCTGGACATGCGGTCGCTGGCCCGCCGCCTCGGCGTGGCCCGCGCCACGCTCTACCGGCGGGTCGGCAACCGGGAGCAACTGCTCGACGAGCTGCTCTGGTGGCGGGCCCGCCGCCTGCTCGTGGACCAGGTTCAGGCCAGCGAGGGGATGGCGGGCACCGGGCGGCTGGTCGCGGTGATCGGCGGCGTGCTCCGCGCGATCGCCAGGGACCGCCCGCTGCGGGCGTTCCTCGAGTCCGACCCGGAGACCGCGCTGCGCCTGCTGACCGGGACCCGCAGCACCGTGCACCGGGGCATGGCCGGCGCGCTGGAGACGCTCATCGACCTGGAGCGCGGCCGGGGGAGCTTCGACGCCAGCCTGGACACCCCCACGCTGGCCTACGCGATCGTCCGGATCAGCGAGGGGTTCCTGTACTCCGACGTGGTCGCCGACCGGGCGCCCGACATCGACCGCGCCACCGCCGTCATCGAGGCCCTGCTCATCGGCCTGGACCGGAGGTCAGCCCCGGTCTAGCTCGATCACCAGCTTGCCGGTGTTCGCCCCGTCGAACAGCATCAGCAGCGTCTCGGGGAAGGCGTCCACGCCGCCGTGCACGACGTGCTCGCGCGAGACGAGCTTCCCGTCCTTGAGCCACCCGGCCAGCTCGGCCAGGGCCTGCGGGTACCGGTCCGCGAAGTCGAAGACCAGCATGCCGGTCATGGAAGCCCGCGCCACCAGCAGCATCAGGTAGTTCGCCGGGCCGCGCACCTGGGTCTCGTTGTACTGCGAGACCGCGCCGCAGATGACCACCCGGGCGCCGAGGGCCAGCCGGGTCAGCACGTCGTCCAGGATATCGCCGCCCACGTTGTCGAAGTAGACGTCCACGCCGTCCGGCGTGTGCTCGCGCAGCGCCCGGCGCACGTTCCCGGCCCGGTAGTCGATGGCCGCGTCGAAGCCGAACTCCTCGGTCAGCGCGCGGCACTTCTCCGGGCCGCCCGCGATGCCGATGACGCGGCCGGCGCCCTTGATCTTGGCGATCTGCCCGGCCACGCTGCCCACCGCCCCGGCCGCGCCGGACACGACCACGGTGTCGCCTTCCTTCAGCCTGCCGGTGTCCAGCAGGCCGAAGTAGGCGGTGAGCCCGGTCGCGCCCAGCGCGCCCAGGTACGTCGTGGGCCCGGCCAGCGAGGTATCGATCTTGGTCACGCCCCGGCCGTCCGACACCGCGTACTCCTGCACGCCGAACGTGCCGTACACGTCGTCGCCCACGGCGAAGCCCGGGTGCGCCGAGGCGGCGACCCGGCCGACCGCGCCCGCCCGCATCACTGCGCCGATCTCCACCGGCGGGACGTAGGAGGCTCCCGCGTTCATCCAGCCCCGCATGGCCGGGTCGACGGACAGGTGCGAGACCGCCACCACGAACTGCCCCTCGGCCGGCTCCGGTACCTCCTCGATGGTCAGCGACCAGTCGGTGGCCCGGGGCAGCCCGGAGGGCCGGGCGGCCAGGCGTACCTGGCGGTTGGTCAAGCGTCCGAGCGGCATGCGGTGGCTCCTCGGGGTGCGGCGAGATCTGCTGATCGGACGCTAGTGCCTGCGCGGACCGGAAGACAACCAGCCTGGTCGCCGCCGTGTCCTTCGTCTTGTTTCCCCTGGGCCTGCTGCGAGGCCTGGTCGCAGCCGTTCTCGGCGGCATCGCCGTTACCCGCGGACAGGCCAGCGGCGCAGCCTTACTACATGGGTCCGCGCTCATGTCGCTGGAGCTTCGCTGGAGCTGCACGAACGCGGCATTCATGTCGTATGAACAGCCGGGCTGCGGACAGCGGGAAGGTATCAACGGTCACCAGGAATTACGGCCAGAGCCCCACCGCGCCCGCCGCCGGAGCCTGCCACCATCCCGCCGCTGACGATCAATGGACATGCGTCGTGTCCGTGTCAGGCGTGGCCGTTGCCCCGGCCTGGCTCAACGCGGGCAGTGACTGCGCCGGCGTCGCTACCGAAGGACCGGCGGGCTGGGCGGGCAGGAACCAGGCGGCCAGGATGGCCCCGGCCGCGGCGACCCCGCCGGCCACCAGGCAGCCGATGGACAGCCCGTGCAGGAACGCGTTGTTCGCGGCGGTGTGGATGGCCTGGCCTAGGGCGCCATGCCCGGCCGCGCTGACCTGTCCGGCCGCGTCGTACGCGGCGCCGAGCGACTGGTGCGCGATGGCCGAGACCCCGTGCGGCAGCCCGGCCGGCAGGCTGGCGGTCAGACTGGAGCCGTACAGCGACGCGTAAACGCTGCCGATCACGGCCACGCCGAGGGTCCCGCCGAGCAGCCGGGTCGAGTCGTTCACTGCCGAACCCACTCCGGCCTGTCGCCGGGATACCGCGCCCATGATGGACTCGGTGGCGGGCGCCGAGGTCAGGCCCATGCCCAGCCCGTACAGCACCATCTGGATCGCGATGATGCCGTAGCCCAGGGTCACGCTGGCGGTCACGGCGGCCCAGACGTAGAAGCCCGCCATGGCGACGAGCCCCAGGGTGACGATGAGCTTGGTACCGAACCGCACCGCGAGCTGGGTTCCGGCCACCGAGCCGACGCCGACCGAGAGCGCCACCGGTAGCAGGCGCACGCCCGTGGACAGTGGCGGGTAGCCCTTGACGAACTGGAAGTACAGCGTGATCAGGAAGATGAAGCCGAACAGCGTGAAGAACGCCACGGTCACTGCGCCGCTGGCCGCGCTGAACCGCATGTTGCGGAACAGGCGAACGTCCAGCATGGGATGGCTGGTCCGCTGCTCCCACCAGACGAACGCGGCCAGCAGGACCGCCGAGACCGCGAACCCGGCCAGGCTCCGCAGGCTGGACCAGCCGTAGTCCGGCGCCTCGATGATGGTGAAGACCAGCAGCCCCATGGCCGCGGCCGACAGCACCAGGCCCGGGATGTCCGCCGCGTCCGCGTCCGGGTTCTTCGAGCCGGGCACGCTGGCCAGGACCAGCACGATGGCGAGTACCGCCACCGGGGCCATCGCGATGAAGATGCTGGCCCAGCTGAAGTGCTCGAGCAGCCAGCCGCCGACGATGGGGCCGAGGGCAATCGCCACCCCGGCGATGGCCCCCCACAGACCGATGGCGCGGGCCCGTTCCCGCCGTTCGGTGAAGACGTTGGAAATGAGCGAGAGGGTGGCGGGGAAAGTCATGGCGGCGCCGAGGCCCATGACCGCCCGCGCCACGATCAGCTGGGCCGGGCTGGTGGTGAACCCGCCAGCCAGGCTGGCCGCGCCGAACACGGTGAGCCCGGCCAGCAGCATCCCCTTGCGGCCGAACCGGTCCGACAGGCTCCCGAAGGTCAGCAGCAGCGCGGCGAACACCAGGTTGTAGGCGTCGACCACCCATTGCAGCTGGGTAGTGGTGGCGTGCAGCTCGCGCACCAGCGCGGGGAGCGCCACGTTCACGATCGTGGTATCGAGGTTGATCACGAACGCTGCGAGTAGCAGGGCGACGAGGATCAGCGGCTTAGATCTCATGATTGAAATATTCATCTAGAGACTTGAAAAAGTCAAGCAATATAACTTGGAAGTAAACCAAGGGTCGGCTACTCTGGTGGCATGCGCAGCTATGGTCAGTACTGTTCGGTCGCCAAGGCCCTGGACGTGATCGGTGACCGGTGGAGCCTGCTGATCATCAGGGAGCTTCTGCTGCAGGGCCCCTGCCGGTACACCGACCTAAGGAACGGGCTGCCCGGCATCGCCACCAACCTCCTCTCCGATCGTCTCCGCGAACTCGAGGCCGCGGGCCTGATCCGGCGCGAGGAGGCCGCACCCCCGGTGGCCACGACGCTGTTCCACCTGACCGAGCCCGGCGCCGGGCTGGAACCGGCCCTCAATGCTTTGGGCGCGTGGGGAATCAGGTACATGGTCCAGCCCGCCGACGGCGACGAGTTCCGCAGCCACTGGTTCGCCTTCCCGGTCGCGCTGTTCCTGCACGACAGCGACCCGGACGGGACGCCGCTCTCGATCGAGCTGCGCCCCGGCGGGCGTCCCGCGGTCGTCGAGATCTCCGGCGGCGAGGTCCGCACCAGGCTCGGCGAGGCGCCATCCCCCGACCTGGTCCTGGAGGGATCCCCGCGGCTCATCCTCGGCCTGCTTTCGGCTCACCTCACCCCGGCCGAGGCCCGCGATCGCGGCCTGACCATCACCGGCGACCCCGCCCTCCTGCGCCGCCTCCAGCCGGAACCGCCCCGGCTAAGCTGACGGTTCATCAGGTACCGCCTTACCCTTAATGCGTGTCCGTCGATGACTATTTTGACGTGAATACCGGGTACGCCACGGGTGCCACAGCGCACGGCAAGCGGGCCCTGGTGCCAGCCCCTTATCTCCAGTTCCCGTATCTACCTCGTGACCAGTACGAGCTCGGGCTGGAGACGGGGCTGCTCGACGCCACTTACCCGCTTGACTACACCGATTACCTCCGCACAGTTGAGGACGTGCTCCTTTCGCACATCCGGAATTACAAGGTCCGCCTCATCCCGCTGACCATCGCCGGCCTGAAGGAGTTCGCCGCCGCCTCGGGCGGTGACCCCGCCCGCCGCAGCACCCGGATGGCGTACATGAACGCCATGGGTGCCGATGCGCCGGTTCTTCCCTGGCCACCAGGACGGAACGCAGGATGCTGGTGCGGGTGCGGAGTCAAGTACAAGAGGTGCTGCGGCCGACCCGGGTTCGCGCAGACGCCGGTGCCAGATCGCGCCCGCTGCCTGCTCCGGATCGAGTCGCATGGCGAACAGCCACCGGACGTGCGGCGGGTCGCGGTGCCATCCGAGCTTCGGGCCGACAAGCTGCGCGACGCGCTCAACCAGGCGCTGGGCGTGGACGATGATCCTCTGTACTGCTTCGAGATTGACGGCGGGGAGGTGCCGGATCCCCGCGTAGCGGACGAGGAGGACTCTTATACGGCGGCACAGGCCACACTGTCGATGCTGGCCAACGAGCTGGGACATAGGTTCACGTACTGCTACGATCTCGACCGCGATCGCGCATGCACCGTCGTGGTCGAGGAAATCGCCGCAGTTGATCCGGCCCGCAACGACGTGATGATCGTCGACGGCGCACCCTGACCTCGACCTCGCTGGCGACTTCAGCTGAAAGGCATCACGTGAACGATCTCCAAGCTGCCGCCGCGAAGGCCCAGCTGACCGGCCAGATCCGCTCGTTCATGACCTGGCTCGGCGACGGCCGCAAGCTTACCCAGACCAGCCGTATCGGCATGACCGACGCCCGGCATCTCGGGGAGCTACTCGGCACCGGCGACCAGATCGACCCGGAGATCGGCGGCCGGGTCTTCAAGACCAGGTCCAGTGAGGAACTCGCGTATCTCACCCGGATCGTGGAGTGGATGAAAGCCGCGCGGCTCATAAGGGTAACCGGCACCCGGCTCGTGCCGGTGAAGAAGAACGCTCATCTGTTGGACAGGCCACTCGACTTGGTGCTGGCATTGCTGGAGGCCTATCCGAGGCTGGGTAAATCGCTCTTCCCGAGGACCTCCTGGCGGCAGTCGCTTGTTGGTGACGAGTTCACCGTCATTGGCCCCGGAATCCTGACGAAGCTGCTGACAAGCCAGGGTGCCTGCCCGCTGGGCGACCTCAAAGAGGCCGCCTTCGAAATGATCGCGGCCATGTATATGCTCGCTGAGCTCAGCGAACTGCAGATGGAGATGCTGCAGAGAACGATCGAGACCGATGTCACGATCGCGATCGCGGCGCTGGACGTTCTCGGTGTCGTAGTGGTTAATGAGGCTGACAACAGGGCCGGGCTAACCGATCTCGGCCGGTTCGCGATCCGCCGCCTCCGCGGTATGGCGGAGCCCGGCGACCCGGTGCTGCAGGTGCGGATCGCGCTTAGGGATGTCGACGATCCGCCAGTATGGCGCAAGGTGCTCATACCGGCGGCCTACCCCCTCAGCCGGGTCCACCGGGTGATCCAGGCCGCCATGGGATGGGAGGACTGCCATCTGGCCGGGCCGGACAGCGCGGAACGTGACGAGATGCAGGAGTGGGTAGGCGGGGACTTTGACCCCATCAGCTTCGACCTGGCCGCAGCGAACGCGGCGGTAGCGGCCGTCTGATTATCCGCCGCGCCACGCCGCGATGCTGGCCATGCTCCGACTGGAGCGCCAATGTGTCGTGGGCGAGGCTCAGTCTTTGCTGGCGATGATGTAGGCGTTGACGATGTCGCCGTCGACGCGCTTCGCCTCGACCGAGGTGAAGCCCGCCTCGCCGAGCATCTTCCGCGCCGTCTGCTCGCCCCACATCGTGCCGAGGCCCGTCCCGCCGTCGGCCAGGGAGACGGTCATGCAGTGCATGCACGAGACGGTGTACAGGAACGTGGCGAGCGGGTGGTTCAGGTTTTCCGCCAGCTTGCTCGAGGCTGAGGTGTCGACGCAGAGGTAAACGCCGCCGGGCCGCAGGGCGGCGGCGATTCCGGCGAGCATCAGGTCCGGCCGCGCTTGGTCGTGCACCGCGTCGAAGGTCGTGACGAAGTCGAACCGGGCGTTCTCGTCTAGGCGGGCGGCGTCGCGGTGCTCGAAGCGCGCGTTCGCCAGGCCGCGGCGTCCGGCCTCGGCGCGGGCGGCGGCGATCCCGGCCGCCGAGAAGTCGAAGCCGGTGAACCGCGACCGGGGAAACGCCGCGGCCATCAGGTTGACGGCGTGGCCGGACCCGCAGCCGACGTCCGCGACGTCGATGCCGTCGCTGAGCCGGCCGGTCAGCCTGGGCACAAGCGGCAACGTCACGTCGATGAGGGTGGCCTCGTGGACGGCGCCGCTGTCCTCGGCCATGACGGCCTGGAACCTCGGGAAGGCCGAATACGGCACCCCGCCGCCGTGCCGGAAGCACTCCACGATCTGGTCTTCCACCATCGCCAGCAGCCCGATGTACTGCATCCCGGTGGCGAGGTTCTGCATGCCGGCCGCCCGGGTGAGCCAGGCGGCGTGCCCGGCGGGCAGCGAATAGGTTCCCGCCTCGCCGTCGTGCTCGACGATCCGGCCGGTGGTCATCACCGCCAGCCACTCCCGGACGTACCGCTCGTCGAGCCCTGCGGTCGAGGCGATCTCAGCGCTCGTCGCCGCGGACATCCCCGCCATGGCGTCGAACAACCCGGTCCGGTGGCCGACGCTCACCATCAGGGCCAGCGCGGCCTCGTTCATGGTCCGGAGCATCCGCTCCGCGAATTCCTCCGCCAACCTGACCTGCCCTCCTGGTCGCGAGCTCAACCGAGGGCGGGGCCGTCGTCGGCCAGATACCGCCCTAGCGGGCCACCCTAACCACGGTCAGCGAGTTGGCCGGCACCAGGTAGCTGAACACGCCCTTGGAGCCGTGCAGCGTACCGCGGGCCATCCCGCCGGGGCTACACGTAGGCGCTGCACGTAGGCGCTACATGTAGAGCCCGCCGTTGACCGGGTAGACCTGGCCGGTGATGTAGGACGACTCGGGGTCGGCGAGGAACTCCACCACCCGGGCGACCTCGTTGGGCTCGCCGAGCCTGCCCACCGGGATGCGGGCGACGAGCTTCTCCATCACGTTGCCTGGGACGGCCGCGGTCATGTCGGTGATGATGTACCCGGGCGTGACGGTGTTGACGGTGATGCCCTTGCTGGCCGTCTCCAGGGCCAGGCTCATCGTCAGGCCGAACATGCCGGACTTGGCCGCGGCGTAGTTGGCCTGGCCGAACCCGCCGGCCGAGCCGATCACCGAGGAGATGTTGATGATCCGGCCGTAGCCGCGGTCGAGCATGTGCTGCAGGATCGCCCGGGACATGTAGAACGTGCCGGACAGGTTGACGTGGATGACGTGGTCCCACTCCTCCGGGGTCATCTTCCGCACCGTCTTGTCCACCGTGATGCCGGCGTTGTTGACCAGGATGTCTAGGTGCCCGTGCTGGTCAAGGACCTCGCCGATGACCCGCTCGCAGTCGTCGTTGTGGCCGATGTTGCCCTGGTGGATGCTGACGCCGTGATCGGCGTACTTGTCGGCGAACTGCTGAGCGTGGTCGTGCCTGCCGGCGTACCCGGCCGCCACCTTGATGCCGCGGTTCATGAGCCGCTCGCAGATGGCCAGCCCGATTCCGCGGGTCCCTCCGGTCACCAGGGCGACCTGGCCGTTCATGTCTGCCACGGTGTTACCTCCGTTCGGTGTCTTAAGGCTGGGCAAAAAGCCGCGGTCAGCCGAACACGTACTCCCCGGGGGCGTCCGCGATGGCCGGATGCTGCCTGCTGCCCATGTGCGGCGGCTTGATGAGCGCGCCCGCGCGGGATTCGGACCAGGTGGTCCAGTCCTCCCACCACGAGCCGCGGTGCTTGCTGTTGGACGCGCGCCAGGCCTCGGCGTCGCCGCCGGAGCAGTCGGCCGCCTCGTGCCAGGCCTTCGGGCCGGGCGGGTTGACGATGCCGGCGATGTGCCCGCCGCTGGACAGCACGTAACGGACCTGGCCGCCGATCAGCCCGCAGGTCTTGTAGGAGCCGTGCCAGGGCACGATGTGGTCGTTGATCGCGCCGACCACGTAGGTGTCGCTCTTCACCGAGGACAGCGACAGCTGCTGGCCGAGCAGCTCGAGCTCGCCCCGGGCCAGCTCGTTGCGCATGTACAGTGAGCGCAGGTAGAACGAGTGCATGGCGGACGGCATGCGGGTGCTGTCGCCGTTCCAGGCCAGGATGTCGAAGGCCGGCGGCTCCTGGCCCATCAGCCAGTTGGACACCACGTAGTTGAAGATCAGGTCGTTGGCGCGCAGCATGTCGAAGGTGCCGGCCATCTGGCTGGCATCCAGGACGCCCTTCTCCGCCATCTGCTTCTCCAGCCGCCGCACCGTCTTCTCGTCGGTGAAGGCGCCGAGGACACCGGGCTCGCTGTAGTCGAGCAGCGTGTTGAGCAGCGTGATCGAGCCGATCCTGTCGTCGCCCTTCTCGGCGAGATACGCGGCGAGCATGGCGGTCAGCGCGCCGCCCAGGCACAGGCCGATGATGTCGATCTTGGGTGCCCCGGTGATCTCGGCGATGACGTCGAGCGCCTCACGCGGGCCGTGGATGAGGTAGTCATCCAGGGTCGTGCCGCCCATGGAAGGATCCGGGTTGCGGTAGGAGATCGCGAACACGGTGCGCTCGTGCTGGACGGCCCACTCCAGGAAGCTGCGGCCGGGGGCCAGGTCCATGACGTAGTACTTGTTGATCCACGGCGGGCTGGCCAGCACCGGGATCGCGTGCACCTTGGGCGTCTGCGGGGCGTACTGGATGAGTTCCATCAGCTCGTTCTTGAACACGACCTTGCCCGGCGTGGCGGCGAGGTTCTCGCCGACCCGGAATGGCCGGGTGTCGACCTGGCGCGGCCGGCCCTGGTTGTTGAGCATGTCGTCGACGAAGTGGCTGGCCCCCGCGACCAGGCTGGCCCCGCCGGTCTCGAACATCCGCTTCAGCGCGGCCGGGTTGGTCAGCAGGAAGTTGGTCGGGGCGAGCGCGTCCATTAGGAACCCGGTCGCGAGCGCGGCCTTGGCGTCGTCCACCGCGTTCCCGGATCCCGCCTCGAGCAGGTCGCTGACCAGCCTGGAGGTCGCCAGGTGGACCTGCCGGATGGCGTAGAAGGCCGGGTTGTCGGTCCACGCCGGGTCCGCGAACCGCTTGTCCCGGTCCGGCACCGGAACCGGCGGCGGCGCGTCCATCCCCATCCAGCGGGCCGCGGCCACCGGCCCGGCCATCGCCATGCTGGTCCAGAAGCGCATCGCCGCCGACGCCGTGGCGGTCGGCTTGCCCGCGGCGCGCCGCAGCACCGAGAACGTGGACGAGCCGAGGCCGGCGGCGTCCACCGAGCCGAACACGTCCGCGTCCGGCGCCAGCGAAGCGGCGGCCGCCTCAGCGGTATGCCACGCCTTTTCCTGTGCGGTCATCTGCATGTCCTCCCGGGTCCAGGCGCTCCGAACCGAACCCTTCCGACGCTACTTGGCCCGCGGTACGCGCGTAAAGGACCCGTAGGCTCCCCGCTCTCGGCACGCTGAAACGTCAGGAACCCGGCGGGAGCGAGGCCAGCACGTCAGCGCCAGTGGGTGAGCGGTACCGGGCCGCGGCTCAGCACGGTGCGGATGGCGAAGACGCTGTGCGCGGTGATCACGGCCGGGACGGCCAGGATCTCGTCCAGCAGGATCTTCTCGTAGTCGGCCAGGTCCTGCGCCGCGACCTCGACCATGAAGTCGTCGGAACCCGTGACCACGTAGCAGGCCACCACGGCCGGGATCGCCATCAGCGCGCGCTCGACCCCGAGCGACGTCGACCGGGAATGCCCGTCGACCTTCAGCCCGATGAAGGCGGTCAGGCCGAGCCCCGCTCTGGTCCGGCTGATCTCCGCTCGGTAGCCCTCGATGATGCCGCTGGCCTCGAGCGCCTTGACCCGGCGCAGGCAGGCCGAGGGGGACAGCGAGACCGTCTCGGCCAGGTCGATGTTGGCGATGCGGCCGTCGCGCTGCAAGGTGGCGAGGATGGCGCGGTCGGTACGGTCTCCAGGCGCTGGCATGAAAATCATCATAATGCCCTCAAGGCCGTACAGTATTGCGCCAAAAGCGCTTAACAGCGCAATCTTTGCCATCGTGTGCGACCTGTTTTCGCCGATGATTGACGTATGAGCACCTCACCGGCACGAACCCTCCCGCTGTCAGTCCCGCGGGCCAGCGCGCTGTACATCGGCGCCCTTTTCGGCCCGGGTCTCCTGCTCCTGCCCGGCCTGGCCACCCAGCAGGCCGGGCCCGCCTCGATCATCGCCTGGGTGGCGCTGCTCGGCCTGTCCGCCATCTTCGCCACGGTGTTCGCCGCGCTCGGCCGTAAAGTGCCGGGCGCGGCCGGCGCGGCCGGGTACGCCGCCGCCGGCCTCGGCCGCCGGGCCGCGGCGATGACCCGGTGGTGGTTCCTGGTCGGCGTCGTCTCCGGCGCGCCGATCGTCTGCCTCATCGGCGCCAGCTACGTGACCGCGCTGACCGGCGGCGGCCCGCTGGCCCGCGGCGCCGTCGCGGCCGGCCTGCTGCTCGCGGTGCTCGGCCTGGCGCTCGGCGGCGTCCGCGCCAGCACGATGGCCCAGTTGCTGCTCGTGGCGCTGCTGATCGTCGTGGTGGTGACCGCGGTAGCCGGCTCGTCGCCCGCGGTCCGCCCGGCCAACTGGACCCCGTTCGCCCCGCATGGCTGGCTGTCCATCGGCCGGGCGGCCGCCACCTTGATGCTCTCGTTCGTCGGCTGGGAGGCCGTGGCGCCGCTGACCGGGCGGCTGCGCGCCGGCCGGCTGTCCCGCGTCATCGGCATCGCGTTCACCGTGACCGCCGTGCTCTACCTTGGCCTGGCCGTCGCCACGGTCAGCTGCCTCGGCCGCGGCGCGGACCTGAACGTGCCGCTCGCCGACCTGCTGCAGCTGGCCATCGGCCCGGTCGGGCGGGCGGTGGCCGCCGTGGCCGCGCTGCTCCTCACCGCCGGCTCGGTCAACGCCTACATTTCGGGGGCGACCGAGATGCTGCGCGAGCTGACCGCCGTACCCAGTCAGAAGGGGCCGAACGGGCCTGGCCGCCCGCCCCGGCTTTCCGCTCACGCCCTGCTCGGCATCATCGCCCTAGCCGGCCTGCTGCTCATCGGACTGTCCGCGCTGCGGCTGGCCGACATCGTCTCCCTGGTCAGCGTGCCGACCGCGATGTTCCTGTGCGTCTACCTCAGCTGCACCGCGGCCGCGACCCGCATACTGGCCGGGACGGCCCGGGTGGCCGCCGCCGTCGCGGTGCTGGCGGTGCTCGCGGTCCTGGCCTTCTGCGGCTGGCAGGCCCTGCTGGCCGTCGCCGTCGTCGCCGCGGTAGCCAGCTATCGCTCGGCGGCGGCCGGCCGGGCGATGCGGACGGTCAGCTCCTCGTTCAGGCCGGTCCAGCCGGACCCGATCATCCATGGCGGGTGATGACCGCTGGGCCGTGAGCCGGGAGCCTTTCGGCAGGCCTTACCCGAGCGAAGGGACGCGGCGATGGCGGAGTTCACCCTGGGAGCCCGGGCCAGCTGCTCGGACGGCTTCTGCGGCGTGGTCAGCCGGACGCTCCTGGATCCGGCCGCCAGGACGGTCACGCACCTGGTGATCGGCCCCCGGCACGGCGAGGGAGGCCGCCTCGTGCCGCTGGATCTGGTTGAGGCGGCGGCGGGCGAGATCAGGCTGCGGTGCACGCTGGACGAGTACAGCCGGCTCGATCCGGCCGAGGAGACCGAGCTGGTGGACGGTGGGTACGGCGGCGGCTACGGCGACATCGGCGGTATGGGGGTGGGCGGTTCCGCGTCCGTCATGGGCATGGGGATGGGCCCGGGGTACAGCACCCCGCTGGTGGTCGAGCACGCCGTCCCGCTGGGAGAGATCGAGGTGGAGCGCCATGAGAGCGTGCACGCCGTGGACGGCCACATCGGGCAGGTGGAGGGCTTCGTGGTCGATCCAGCCGACCAGAAGGTGACCCACGTCCTGCTCAAGGAGGGCCACCTGTGGGGCCGCAGGCAGGTAGCCATCCCGGTCAGCGCCGTCGCGTCTGTCGACGCTGGGATCCGGCTCAACATCACGAAGCAGCAGGTCGAGGATCTGCCGCCACTCGGCCACACCGGATGATGGAAGACGTGACGCGCCGGGGATGGCTGCGGCCCGGGGGCCCGCTACGGACATCCCAGGGGGCTGCGATCGCCGGGATCATCTTCGGCTTGCTCCTGATCACGGCGCTGGTGCTGCTGCGGATCTCGGTCCCGGCCCATTCGGAAGTGGCCGGGACGTGGCTGGCCGATTCCCGGCGGCGGGCGGCGGTGGCCGTCGCCCTGAACCTTATCCCGTTCGCCGGGATCTCCTTCCTGTGGTTCATCGGGGTGCTGCGGGACCGGATCGGCGAGCGCGAGGATCGCCTGTTCGCCACCGTGTTCCTGGGCAGCGGCCTGCTGTTCGTCGGCATGCTGTTCGTGGCCGCGGCGGTGGCCGGCGCCACCATCGCCGCGGCGCCGGCCCAGCCCGGCCCGGCCTCGCTGGCGCTGAGCCGCAACCTCACCGGGAGCCTGCTGAACGTCTACGCGATGCGGATGGCGGCGGTGTTCACGCTCACCACGGTGAACATCGCGCGCCGCACCGCGATCGTGTCCCGGTGGCTCATCCTGGCCGGCCTGGCCTGCGCACTGATCCTGCTGGTCGGCATCGGGATATCGCCCTGGGTGGAGCTGCTGTTCCCCGCCTGGATCCTCGCGCTTAGCCTGGATATCCTGATAGCAGCACCACCGCCGAGCGAGGCCCGGCCGTGACGGTGTCCCCGGGCTTGCGCTCGCCATCCCGCACCTCCGGCGGGGACGCCAGGTCGTAGCTGTCGATCTCGAACCGCCAGCGCGCCTGCGGCCTGGTATCCGGCAGCGCGAAGTCGAGCGGCTCCCACCAGGAGTTCACCAGGACCAGGAAGTCGTCGTCGACTAGGAGCGAGCCGTCATCGGCCCGATCGGGGGCATCGGACCCGTCCAGGTAGATGGCGATAGCCCGGGCGTTCGGATCGGCCCAGTCGCCGCCGTCCATCGGCGTGCCCGCGGGGGTGAACCACTGCAGCTGGGTGGCTTCGACGCCGGTCAGGAAGCGCCGGCGGCGGAAGACCGGGTGAGCGCGCCGGAGCGCGATCAGGTTCTTGGTGAAGTCCATCAGCGCGGTGTCAGCGCTGGCCCAGTCGAACCAGGTGATCTCGTTGTCCTGGCAGTAGGCGTTGTTGTTGCCCTGCTGGGTGCGCCCCATCTCGTCGCCGCCGAGCAGCAGCGGCACGCCGAACGACAGCATCAGCGTGGTGAGCATGGCCCGGGACCGCCGGGCTCGCACGGCGAGGATGCCGGGGTCGGCGGTGGGACCCTCGGTCCCGCCGTTCCAGGACCGGTTGTCGCTGGTCCCGTCGCGGTTGTCCTCGCCGTTGGCCTCGTTGTGCTTGTCGTCGTAGGAGACCAGGTCGCGCATTGTGAAGCCGTCGTGGACGGTGATCATGTTCACCGAGGCGGTGGGGCGGCGGCGGGACGTGCCGTACAGGTCCGAAGAGCCGCCGAAGCGGGTGGCGAACTCGCCGACGCCGACCGGGGTGCTGCGCCAGAAGTCGCGCATCGTGTCCCGGTACTTGCCGTTCCACTCCCGCCACAGCGGCGGGAACCGGCCGAGGTCGTAGCTGTCCATCTGGCCGACGTCCCACGGCTCGGCGGTGAGCTTGACCCGCGACACCACCGGATCCTGGGCCACCATGTCCAGGAAGGCCGACACCTTGTCGAAGGCGCCCTCCTGGCGGGCCAGCGTCGGGGCCAGGTCGAACCGGAACCCGTCGGCGTGCATCTCCAGTATCCAGTAGCGAAGCGAGTCCATGATCAGCTGCAGCGTGATCGGATCGCCGGTGTTCAGCGAGTTGCCGCAGCCGGTCGTGTCGATGTAGACGCCGGGGTCGCCGGGCTCGGTCCGGTAGTACGCGGTGTTGTCGATGCCGCGGAAGCACAACGCGGGGCCGTCCGGACCCGCCTCGGCGGTGTGGTTGAACACCACGTCGAGCACCACTTCCAGGCCGGCCCGGTGCAGCGCGTCCACCATCGACTTGAACTCGGCGACCTGGCCGCCGGGCTGCCCGGCCCGCACGGCGGCCGAGTAGTCATTGTGCGGGGCGAAGTAGCCGATCGTGTTGTAGCCCCAGTAGTTCGTCAGGCCCCGCCCGATGAGGAATGCCTCGGGCACGTTCTGGTGCACTGGCAGCAGCTCGACGGTGGTGACGCCCAGGTCGAGCAGGTGCGCGATAGCGGCCTCGTGGGCCAGGCCGGCGTAGGTCCCGCGGAGTGCCGGGGGAATGTCCGGGTGGCGCATGGTGAAGCCCTTGACATGAATCTCGTACAGGACCGTGTCCGAGGTGCGGTGCCGGGTCCGGTTCTCGTCCTGCCAGGCGTACCCGGAGTCCACGACCAGGCTCCGCGGCACGTGCGCGGCGGAGTCCAGGCGGCTGGGCCTGGCCGGGTCGGTTTCGTCCTGGCCGAGTACCTCCGGCCCGAACAAGACCGATCCGCTGATGGCCTTGGCGTACGGGTCGAGGAGCAGCTTGGCCGGGTTGCACCGCAGGCCCCGGGCCGGGTCCCAGGGCCCGGCGACGCGGTACCCGTAGGCCTGCCCGGGTCTGACGCCCGGCACGAACGCGTGCCAGACGTCGGCGTCGTTGTCCCGCAGCGGGATCTGCGTCTCCGCGCCGGCGCCGTCGAACAGGCACAGCGTGACGCTGTCGGCGACGCTCGAGGCGATCGCGAAGTTCGTGCCCGCGGTACCGACCTGCTCGCCCGGGGCGGCGCCGAGCGGGAAGGGCTTGCCGGGCAAGGTGACGGCCGCGCCGGTGGCCTGCATGCTGCTCATCACTGGACCTTCTATTTCGGGGCTAGGTCACGCAAGACGTCGCCGACGGCCCGGACCGCGCCGTGGCGGCGCAGGATCAGGTCGGCGACCAGGCCGGTCCAGCCGGTCTGGTGGAAGGCGCCGATCGCGGCGCCGTTGTCGCCGTGGAAGTACTCGCTGAAGATCAGGTTGTCCTTCCAGGCGGGATCGGTCTGCATCCGCTCGGTTCCGCCGAAGCAGGCCCGCCGCCCGTTCTCGTCTCTGGTGAACAAGGAGATGAGCCGGTCCTGGAGGTCGGCGGCGATCAGGTCGAGGGTGAGCCGCTGACCCGAGCCGGTCGGGTACTCCAGATCGAAGTCATTACCGTAGAACCGGTGGTAGCGCTCGATTGAGTCGACCACCAGGTAATTGACCGGCATCCAGATCGGGCCGCGCCAGTTGGAGTTGCCGCCGAACATGGACGTGGTCGACTCGGCCGGCTCATAGTCGATGGAGGAGTGGTAGCCCTCGACGTCGAACTGGTAGGGGTGGTCGCGGTGGTAGGCCGACAGGGCGCGCAGCCCGTGCGGGGACAGGAACTCAGCCTCGTCGAACAGCTTGGCGAACAGCCGTTCTAGCTGAGCGGGCCGGGCCACCGACAGCAGCAGCCGCTGGCTGCCCGCCTCGCCGCGCAGCTGCGGCGTCTCCGTCAGCTTGTCGATATCGCCGACTCCCTCATGCTCCAGGAAACGCATGAACATCTTGTTCATGGTCATCGCCTGCTGCAGCATGTTGCCGTCGATGACCGCCGCGGCCAGCGCCGGGATGATCCCGACCATGGACCGGACCTTGACCGGGACGGAGTAGCCGCGGGGGGTGATCAGCCGGTCATAGAACAGCCCGTCGGCGTCGTCCCACAGGCCCTGGCTGTCCAGGGCCGCGCGGATGCCCGCGAAATGCTCCAGGAACTTCAGCACCAGATCCTGCCCCTGGCGCCGGCCGGACCAGCTCAGCGCGCCTGCGATGGCGGCCATGGCCACCGCGTAGGCGCCCATCCAGCCGGTGGCGTCGGACTGCTCCAGGGTGTAGCCGGCCGGCAGGTGGGACCGGTCGATCGGGCCGATGTTGTCCAGGCCGAGGAAGCCGCCCTCGAAGACGTTGTTTCCCTCGGCGTCCTCCCTGTTCACCCACCAGGTGAAGTTGACCAGGAGCTTGTCGAACACGCGGGACAGGAAGTCCATGTCGCGGCCGCCGTCGATGGCCCATACCTGCAGCGCCGCCCAGGCGTGGACCGGCGGGTTGACGTCGCCGAAATCCCACTCGTAGGCCGGCAGCGCCCCGTTCGGGTGCTGGAACCACTCCCGGCAGATCAGGATCAGCTGGTACTTGGCGAACGCCGGGTCCAGGTGGGCCAGCGGGACTGTGTGAAAGGCCAGGTCCCAGGCGGCGAACCAGGGGTACTCCCACTTGTCCGGCATCGAGATGATGTCGAACCCGTCGAAGTTGCGCCACTTGGCGTTCCGCCCGTTCTTGCGCACTTCGGGCGGTTCGGGCTGGGTCGGGTCGCCGTCCAGCCAGCGGGCGACGTCGTAGTAGAACAGCTGCTTGCTCCACAGCATCCCGGCGGACGCCTGCCGCAGCACCAGCGCCTCGTCCGCGCTGGCGCCGGCCGGCGTCAGCTCGGCGTAGAACTCATCGGCCTCGGCCCGCCGCAGGGCCATCACCTCGTCGAAGCCGGCACCGAGCGCGATGGCGCGCTCCTCGCCGTGACCGGCCGGGCGCAGCCGGAGCCGCAGCTCGGCGGTCTGTCCGGCCGGCACGGTCAGCCGGTACCAGAACGCGCACTTGGTGCCGGCCCGCTCGGGATTGACCGTAGGCGCGCCGTGGACGACGTGGTCGTTGATGCCGTCCTTGGGGTAGGGGCTGACCTGGTGCGTGCCGTACAGCCGGGCCATGTTGGTCTCGTTATCGCAGAACAGAAGTTCCGGCTCGGAACCGTCGGGACCGGTCGCGCCGATCAGCTCCATGGCGCCCACGATCGGGTGCTCGATGGTGACCGACGCCTCCGCCGAGGCGGACAGGCCGGGCATGGGCTCGCCGGCATCCCAGGCCCAGGTGTTGCGGAACCAGGCGGTGGGCAGCACGTGGATGCTGTCGTCCTCCGGCCCGGCGTTGGTGACCTGGATCGCCATCAGCAGGTCGTCCGGGCCGGCCTTGGCGTAGTGCACCTCGGTGATCCAGTACCGGTCGCCGTCGAACGCGCCGGTGTCCAGCAGCTCGTACTCGGGCTGGTAGCGATTCCGGTGGGCGTTGGTATCGATCAGGTCCTGGTAAGGGAACGCCTGCTGCGGATAGTGGTAACGCCACCGGTTCCACGCGTGGCTGGGCAGGGCGTCCAGGTACCACCAGTAGTCCTTGACGTCCTCGCCGTGGTTGCCCTGCGGGCCGGTCAGCCCGAACGCACGTTCCTTCAGGATCGGGTCCCGCCCGTTCCACAGCGCCAGGCTCAGGCACAGCCGCTGCTCGATGTCGCAGAATCCGGCCAGGCCGTCCTCCCCCCACCGGTAGGCCCGAGATCTCGCGTGATCGTGGGGCAGGTAATCCCACGCGTTGCCGTCGGCGCTGTAGTCCTCCCGGACCGTTCCCCACTGGCGTTCGCTGACATACGGCCCCCACCGGTACCACTCTCCCGCCTGCAAGAGCCCGTCCTCCAGCCGGCCGAATCCGTCCACCCGCTCACGTTCGGCGCCCATGGCCGCCCCTCTCGCTCGCCTGTACCGCCACGTTGCCTTTGTAGAGGCTCGCACCCGGCGAAGCAATCACCCGCAGTGGATGAGTGCTCAGGGCGCGTCTATTTGCTCGGATTCAATGGTGGACATCAAGTTGGGCATCGACCGGCAGCTGGACAGTTTCCGTGCGGCGCGCCGGGAAATCGAGGCGTCCGTCCTCCCGCTCGCCACCTCGGTAGACGGGCGGCGCTTTGACCGGGGAGATGTGAACCGTGCCGGTGCCTGCGCGGGACATCGCGGCCGAGCGGATGGCGGACTGCTGTCCGGGGACGAGTCCGGCGGGTTCAGCCACCTGTGACGGCGCAGGTCACCCGTTCCGGGTGGTCCATGAACCGCGAGCATGACGCACCGTGGTGACAGCCGGACAGTCCGGCGCCCTGATCAGGGAGGTAAGGGATGACGTCGGCAGCAATGCGGCCCGCCAGGGGCCGTGCGTATGCGGAGGGCCGCGGATACGGCCTGGTCTTGTTCGCGGGTGTGCTGTTGCTGGTTTCCGGCTTCTGGAACTTGATCTACGGCATCGCGGCCATCGCCAACTCGCACGTGTTCGTGGCCAACGCGCACTACGTGTTCGGCAACTTGCGCGCCTGGGGCTGGATCACCCTCATCTTCGCCATCCTGCTGCTCATCGCCGGAGGCGGGATCATGGTGGGCAACCAGCTGGCCCGCTGGTTCGGCGTGGCGGTGCTCGGGCTGAACCTAATCGAGCAGATGTTCTCCATCCCGGCCTACCCGTTCTGGTCCCTGACCATCATCGCCATGGACGTGGTGGCGCTGTACGGGCTGTGCAGCTACGGCAGCCGCGAGAACGTCGAAGCGGCCGTCTAGTCCGGCGCTAGCTGGTTATCGAGGTTCGGTGCGACGGCCCTTCCCAGGGCCTGGAAGGTGGCGGGCCGTCGCGCCCGCAGGACGCCTGCGGCAATGGCACCGATCAGGAGCCAGCCGAGAGAAATGAAGGGCAGCAGGTTCGCCAGCGTGTAGTCACCAGGGAACAGGATGCCCCAGAGGGGGAACAGGAATACCACCGAGGCGGCCGCCGGGATGAGCAGATGCGGCCCGAGCCTGAACTCGTCGCGGAACTCGGTGCGGAACGCGCGGATCACCGCGATGTTCACGGTGAGGTAGATCAGCACGACCGGCAGTCCGCCGATCCCGGCCAGGTACCCGAACGTGGGCACGCCGCCGTAGACGTACGTCAGCGGCAGCCCGATCAGCAGCGTGATCGCCGCGAGGCAGCCGATCGCGGCCACCGGGGTCCGGCGGTGCGACAGCCGGCCGAGCGACCCGGGCAGGGCCCGTTCGCGTCCCATCGTGTACATGACCCTGATCGCCGCGTTGACCGAGGCCACGACAAAGCTGACGCCGGCGAGCACGATCACCAGATTGATGCTCCACAGCACCGACGGCGACCAGAACCTGCCGGCCAGATAGCCCAGCGGGCTGGCCTGGCCGATGAGGCCCGCGATCTCGTGCCGCCCGACGGCGAATGCTTCGGCGCAGACCACGAGCAGGTAGAAGATGCCCGTCACGACGACGACGCCGACGATGCTCACCGGGACGGAGCGGCGGGCGTTCGTTGCCTCCTCGCCCAGCGCGGCCGCCGCCTCGAAGCCGGCGAAGGCGGTAAAGCCGTAGATCATCGCATCCGTGAGGTCGGTGAGCCGCTGGTTGGGCGACGATGCCGGAGAGAGCACCGCCGCCGAGTAGTGGGCTGGGCCAATCTTCACCAAGATGGTGATGGCCAGCGCCGCGATGACCGCTATTTCCCCGGCCACGAGGAGCAGATCTACGGAGGCTGAGGTGGTGATGCCGAGGTAGGCGACGAAAACCGCGGCGGTCAGGACGACGATGAACAGGGCCCATGGCGCGATGGTCACGTGTAGCGTGCCAGCCAGCAGTTGTGACCCGAACGCGCTGGTCAGACCGACACCGGCGGGCACGAACAGGGCGTACGCGAAGATCATCACCAGCCGGTAAGGAAACCCGCGGCCGGACCGAGGCCGCGGCTGTTGTACGTGTAGGCCCAGCCGGCCGACGGCAGCCGGCGAACTGGCCGATGCTGAGCGCACAGCACAGCGAGCCGGCGAACGTGACGAGCACGACCAGCGGAGACGCGAACCCGGCGTACGCCACCACCAGGACCAGCACGGTCGCCGCCGAAGCGGACGGGGCCACGATGCTCGTGCCGAACGCGATTGTCCGGGCGGAGCCCACGACCCCGCGCGCTAGCCCGCCGGCCTCGTATCGCCAGCAATCATGTCGCTCCCCTCACCGGCTCGCTACGCCGCAAGCCGTCCAGACAGGATGCGCTCGGCCATGCCTGCTTGCCCCGGCCATTTTCTCTTGATGTGATAAAGGTTGCGCAAGACCATAGAGCGGCACATCGTCTGGAGAAATGCGGTTCGGGGTATGGGCAGTACCGAGATGCGCGAGCGGCCTAGCCGGATGCCGCGCACAACCGGACCAGGTTTCGATCTCATGGCATCGAAGCTCCGCCGCCCAGCGCCGCGCCGTGGGACGGTCAGCCGGTCGGCGCTGATCGGCCAGCTGACGCGGGACGACTCCCGCCCCATCGTCTCGGTCGTCGCACCGTCCGGTTACGGGAAGACCACGCTGCTGTCGCAGTGGGCCGAGCACGACGGCCGGGCCACCGCCTGGGTGTCGGTCGACGAGCGAGACAACGATCCGAAGGTCCTGCTCAGCTACGTGGCCGAAGCGCTCGACGCGGTCCAGCCGGTCGGCGAGCGGGTGTTCGAGGCGCTGGCCTCGCGGGTCAGTTCGGTGCCCGGCTCGGTGGTGCCGCGGCTGGGCTCGGCGTTCTGGTCAATGTCCACGCCCGTGATACTGATCCTCGATGATGTGCATCTGCTGCGGAACGCCGAGAGCCGGGATGCGCTGTCGGTGCTGGCCGATCACGTGCCGCAAGGGTCGCGGCTGGTGCTGGCGGGCCGGGACGAACCGCCGCTGCGGATCGCGCGGCTACGCGCCGAAGGCCGGATCCTCGAGATCGGCCCCGGTGACCTGTCGCTGAACCGCGAGGACGCCACCGCGCTCCTGCGTGATGCCGGCCTCGCGCTGGCTGAGGATGAGATAGCCGAGTTGCACCGCCGGACCGAGGGGTGGCCGGCCGGTCTGTACCTGGCCGCGCTGTACTTGCGGGAAGGAGGCTCGCTGGGGACCGCAGCGGTCTCCTTCGGCGGAGATGACCGGCTAGTCAGCCAGTATATGGAGGCGGAGTTCCTGGCTCGGATCTCAGTGCGGCACCGGGCGTTCCTGACCCGGACCGCCGTCCTGGAACGGATGTCCGGGGCGTTGTGCGAAGCCGTCCTCGAGGTGCCCGGCTCCGCCGCGACCCTGGCCGAACTCGCCCGCTCGAACCTGCTGCTCGTGCCGCTGGACCGGCGAGGGGTGTGGTACCGATACCACCACCTGTTCCGTGACATGCTGCTGACCGAACTGGAACGGCACGAGCCCGGCCTGCTGTCGGTGCTGCGCGGCCGCGCGGCCCGCTGGTGCCTGGATAACGGCCGGCCCGAAGAGGCACTGGGATACCTCATGGCCGCGGAGGACGTTGGTGCGGTGGTCCGCTTGGTGGAACAGCTGGCGCTGCCGGCTTTCCGGCAGGCTCGGCTCACCACCATTCAGCGGTGGTTCGCGTGGCTGGACGGCCGGGACGGGATCGAGGGTCATCCGATGGCCGCCGTGTGGGCTTCGATCCTCGCCGCGCAGGTAGGACGGCCGGCTGAGGCCGAGCGGTGGGCCGGTGTGGTTGATCGCTGGCAACAACGCGGCGAGGCCGGTGATCCTGGTACTGAGGGGTGGGCCGCCGTGCTGCGGACCTTGCAGTGCCGGTGCGGAGTGACGCAGATGCTTGCCGACGCCGACCAGGCCGTGCGGCGATTTGCGGCCGCGGGCATCGCGCCGCCGATAGCCGCCACATGCCGGGGAATCGCTCTGGTCCTTTCCGGTGACCTCGAAGGCGCCGACGCGTCCCTGGCGCAGGCGACCAGCGAAGGAGCGGAAATCGGCGCTCCTGATGTCATCGCGACCGCGTGGTGCGAACGATCGCTGCTGGCCGTAGCGCGGGGTGACTGGAGTTCGGCCGAGGCCTTCGCGGCCCAGGCAGGCCTCGTCATGCGCGGGGCGGGAATGGAGGACATGCTCGTCTGCGCGGTCCAGGCCCGCGTTGCCCTGCACGGGGGAGATGTCACGGCGGCGCGCCGCGAGCTTGTCAGCGCCCAGCGGCTGCGGCCCTTCCTGACCCACGTGCAACCCCATCTGGCCGTTCAGGCCCGGCTCGAGCTCGCCCGCGTGCAGTTTGCGCTGGCTGACATGGCCGGGGCCAGAACGCTGATGCGCGAAATCGACGAGATCCTCAAGCGTCGGCCTGACCTCGGCACTTTGGTCGGTGAGGCTCGCGCGCTGCGGGCCCGGCTGTCGGCCGAGCACGCCCCGGCTACCCCCAGTGCGTCGTCCCTGACAGCCGCCGAGCTGCGCGTCCTGCCCATGCTGGCCACTCATCTGTCGTTCCCGGAGATCGGGGCCGAAATGTTCCTGTCCCCGCACACCGTCAAGTCCCAGGCCATGTCGATTTACCGCAAACTCGGTGCTTCCTCGCGAAACCAGGCCGTCACCCGGTCCCGGGAGCTGGGCCTCCTCGAGGGATAGCACCTCATTTCATGCCATCGGTGGGATGACGTTCTCCTCCGGTGCACTGTGCACTGGTAACCGCAACAGGCCGGGCGGAGATACATGAGCGAGACGGTGAGATTCCAGGAGGTCCTGCGCAGGCTGGCGATGGTCGACGAGACCTTCGTCACGGGCCAGGCCGGACTCGGGCTCGGTCCAGCCGGGACGGCGGCCCTGGACGGCAGGACCGCCGCGCTGCTCCAGCTGGCCGTGTCGGTAGCGCTCGGGTCATCAGGAGCCTGCCTGGAGTGGAGCACCGCCCGGGCCCTGGCCGCCGGCGCCACCGACGACGAGATCGCCGACGTGCTGCTGGTGATCGCCCCGGTCGCCGGGCTCGGCCGGGTCGTCTGTGCCGCTCCCGACGTGGCCACCGCTCTGGGCTACGACGTTGCGGCAGCGCTCGAAGAAGTCGGCGACAATTGATCGGTTTCCACGGCGTTTACCGGATGTTCAGCAACGCCGGCCGAGAATCCGGACTTTCATGCTGATCGCATGATGCGCGCATCGAGCGGCTGACGTTGGGTGGTTTTGAGGGGTGAAGGCCCTCCCTGCAACGACCGGGAGGTACATAAATGGCTGCCGATGGCGCCAACCAGGCATCAACCCGTGGCCGCCGGGCCACCGTATCCTCCGTCGACCTTATCCTGACTTCGAAGATCACGCCGCCGGATGTGCCGCACTGGGCGGTACCGCGCCCGCGGATCACCAAGCTGATCGCCGATGGTACCCGGTGGTGCCCGCTGACGATCGTGACCGGCCCCCCCGGCGCGGGCAAGACGATGGCCCTGGCCTTGTGGGCGACAGCCGAGCCCGGGCCGGTGGCCTGGGTCGGGCTCGACGAGTTCGACAATCGGCCGGGCATGTTCTGGTCCTATGTCGTGGCGGCGCTGCGCCAGGCCGGTGTCGCCATTCCAAAGGCGCTGCGGCCCGTTCCGCGCGGACGGGCGGGAGATGAGGGATTCCTGCTCCGGTTGACGGCCACGCTGGCCGCCCAGGACCCTCCGGTCACACTGGTCCTTGACGACCTTCACCTGCTGACCGATCCGGCCGTGCTGAAAGGGCTCGAGTTCGTGCTCAGGAACGTAGGGTCCGCGCTGCGGTTGCTGGTCGCCTCGCGGATGGATCCGCTGCTGCCCCTGCACCGGTACCGGCTGGCCGGACAGCTGACCGAGATACGCGCCAGCGACCTCGCGTTCCGCCTCGATGAGGCCGGCCTGCTGCTGGAGCAGCACGGCGGGCCGCTGACGCAGGACGCGCTGGAGAGCCTGAACCGGCGAACCGAGGGCTGGGCCGCCGGTCTCCGCATGGCCGCGATATCGCTGGTCGCGCATCCCGACCCGGACCTGTTCGTCAAGGAGCTGATGGCCGAGGACAGCGCCCTGACCTGCTACCTGGTTAACGAGGTGCTCAACGTCCAGCCACCTGAGGTCCGCGAGATCCTGCTGGGCACGAGCATCCTGGAGCATGTCAGCGCCGAGGCGGCCGCCGAACTGACTGGCGACGACCAGGCCGCAAGCATCCTGGCCGCCTTGGCGCACACGAACGCGCTGGTCCAGTCGATCGGCTCGGGGTGGTACCGCTACCACACGCTGTTCGCCGAGATGCTCCGGCTGAGACTGCGGTACGAGCATCCAGACCGGGTGGTCGCCTTGCATCAGCGCGCGGCCAGGTGGTACGAGCGGAACAACATGCCCACCGACGCGGTGCGGCACGCCATCGCGGCCGGTGACTGGTCGCTGGCCGCGGCCGTGGTCGTCGACGACCTGGCGATCGGCCAGATTCTTGAGCCGCAGGACGGCCAGTGCCTGGCGGGCGAGTTCGCCAGCATGCCATCCGGCGGGGCCTGGACCACGCCGCAGCCCCACCTGCTTGCGGCTGCGGTGGCGCTCTCTGCTGGCCAGCACGACTCGTGCGCCGCCGCCCTGGACGCCGCCGATGGCCTGATGAAGAGCCTTCCCGCCGGTGAGCAGGCCACGTCCCGGCTAGCCGCTGCGGTACTCCGGCTTACCGTCTGCCTGCGTACCGGGGACCTGGCGACGGCGGCGACGGCCGCCGGCCGTGCGGAGCTGATGCTCGACAAGGTCCCGGGCCGAAAGCTCGCCCGGCATCCGGACATCAGGCGGCGGGTGCTGTCCGGCCGCGCAGCCGTCGAGCTGTGGTCCGGCCGCGTGGACGAGGCGGCCCGCATCCTCGGGGCCGGGGTGGCCGTCGAGGCTGCTTCCGGCCGGGAATGCGAACGGGCGAGCCT
>WNFY01000234.1_pt1 | contig 56273 bp, 51 predicted proteins | sample 5400091 | NCBI WGS metagenome assembly WNFY01 (sample SAMN13153364, study PRJNA577476) | soil metagenome | isolation source: 60 cm soil or saprolite under grassland replicate 1 | place: USA:California | collected 2016-06-15
AAACCACACGCCGGCAGGCGAGGAGCTTCAGCGTCGGTAGCTTCAGCTTCGTAAGCCAAACGCGGGGTGAGGGCACAATCCGGTAGGCACCGCGACAGCTTCGCGGAGATGAAATGATGTCAAGTTACAGAACAATCCGGAGACTGGCGCAGAGCGCGATGCTGAGCCTGCTGATCTCAGCGGCGCTAGGCGGCGCGGCCAGCGCTCAGTATTTCGCTCCGCCGGAGACCAAGACGGTGGCGCCGCCGGGGCTGGCGGGCGTGGGCATCGACCAGCGCCTGAACGAGCAGGTGCCGCTGAACCTTGTCTTCCGCGACGAAGAGGGCAAGCGTGTCAAGCTGGGCGACTACTTTCACGACGGCCGCCCGGTGGTCCTGAACCTGGTCTATTACGAGTGCCCCATGCTGTGCACGGAAGTGCTGAACGGGCTGACTTCGGCGCTGAAGGTGGTCCGCTTCGAGCCCGGCAAGCAGTTTGAGATCGTCACGGTGAGCATCGACCCGCGCGAGACCCCCGAGCTGGCGGCCAACAAGAAGCAGATGTACCTGAAGAGGCTCGGCAACCCCGGCGCGGCACAAGGCTGGCACTTCCTGACCGGCGAGCAGCCGCAGATCGCCGCGCTGGCCGATGCCGCAGGTTGGCGCTATCACTATGACCCCAAGCTGGACCAGTTCGCTCACGCGGCCGGTATCCTGCTGATTACGCCCGAGGGCAGGATTGCGCAGTACTACTACGGCGTGGAGTACTCGGCCAAGGACATGCGGCTGGGGATCATCGAGGCGTCGAAGAACAAGATCGGCTCGCTGGCCGATCAGGTGCTGCTGTACTGCTACCACTACGATCCGCGCACCGGGCGCTACGGCGCCACCATCACCAACATCGTCCGGCTGGCCGGCCTGGCCACTGTGATCGTGCTGGGCACCGCGCTGGTCATGCTATTTCGGAGTGAAGTTCGCCAGTACGGAATTCTACCCCAACGAGCCAAAAGCGGGCCCAATGGGGACCCCGATGGGACAGGACGGGCATAAATCAATATGTTCTCCAATCTGCCATTCTTTCCGCCGCGAGGCAGCTCCATGGCGGGGCACGTCGATGCGTTGTACTTTTTCCTCGTGGCGCTCACGGCGTTTTTCACCACGATCATCTCGCTGGCAATCGTGTACTTTGCCGTTCGCTACCGCAAGCAACGCAGCCCGGAAGCGACCCAGGTGCACGGCTCGACCGCGCTGGAGCTGTTCTGGACGGGTGTTCCGCTTGCCATCGTGCTCGGAATCTTCGTCTGGTCGGCAGTGATCTTCTTCATCCAGACGCGCCCGCCAAAGGGTGCGATGGAGATCTACTGCGTGGGCAAGCAGTGGATGTGGAAGTTCGAGCACGTTGAGGGGCAGCGCGAGATCAACGAGCTGCACGTCCCGGCAGGGCGCGACGTGCGCATGATCATGACCTCGCAGGACGTGATCCACAGTTTCTTCGTCCCGGCCTTTCGAATCAAGGCGGACGTGCTGCCCGGGCGCTACACCTCGACTTGGTTCCGCGCGACAACTCCGGGAACCTATCACCTGTTCTGCGCGGAGTACTGCGGGACCGACCACTCGGCGATGATCGGCAGCGTGGTGGTGATGGATCCGCAGGACTATGCGCGATGGGCCGAGGGCGGAGTGGACGGCTCGCTGGCCAACGCGGGCGAGAAGACCTTCCAGCACTACGGCTGCGCCATGTGCCATCGCACCGACGCCGCCGGACGCGCGCCGAACCTCATGGGGAGCTTCGGTAAGCAGGTGCTGCTGGACGATGGCCGCACGTTGACCGTGGACGAGAGCTATGTGCGCGAGTCGATCCTGAACCCGGGCGCCAAGATCGTCAGCGGCTTCAAGAACATCATGCCGACCTTTGAAGGACAGCTGAGCGAAGAGGAAGTGATCGGGCTGGTTGCCTACGTAAAGGCGCTGGGGAGCGGCACGATGAATCCTCCCCTCCCGGTCAGCAATCCGGATTCGGGCAATTATCCGGTCGCGCCCAAGACCGAGCCGTCGGCCGCCAAGAGCGACCAACCCGGGCCGCCCGCGCCCAGAGCAACGCAGCCAAAGCCGCCGGGGAAGAAATAGGGGAGAGTGGAAGAAGCAACAATCGGGGCCCCCAGCAAGCCCGATGTTGGCGAGTTGGGATTGAGGTTGTAGAGGAAAAATCATGGAAACAGCGAGCCCATCCACCGTAACGAAGACCAATTATCTGAACGCGGACTACGGGATCAAGTCGTGGTTGCTGACCACGGACCACAAGCGCATCGCGCTTCTGTATCTGGGCTCGATCACCGTATTCTTCTTCCTGGGCGGCCTCTTCGCCATGCTGATTCGCCTGGAGCTGCTGACCCCGGCCGGCGACCTGGTGCTGTCGGACACCTACAACAAGCTGTTCACCATGCACGGCGTGGTGATGATCTTCCTCTTCCTGCTGCCGGCGATCCCGGCGGTCTTCGGAAACTTTCTGGTTCCGATGATGATCGGCGCCAAGGACTTGGCCTTCCCACGGCTGAACCTGGCAAGCTGGTACATCTTCATCATCGGCGCCGGCTTCATCCTCTACTCAATCATCACCGGCGGCCTGGACACGGGCTGGACCTTCTACACTCCATTCTCGACGACCTTCTCGAATACCAACGTGGTCTCGGCCGCTCTGGGCGTCTTCATCACCGGCTTCTCATCGATCTTCACCGGATTGAATTTCCTGGTCACCGTGCACCGCATGCGCGCGCCGGGAATGACCTGGCGGCGGCTGCCGCTCTTCGTCTGGTCGCATTATGCGACCTCGGTCATCATGGTGCTGGGCACGCCGGTGCTGGCGATCACCATCGTGCTGGTGGCGCTGGAGCGCATCTTCCACTTCGGCATCTTCGATGCGCGGCTGGGCGGCGACCCGATCCTCTTCCAGCACCTGTTCTGGTTTTACTCGCATCCCGCCGTCTACATCATGATCCTGCCGGCCATGGCCGTGATCAGCGAAATTATTCCCTGCTTCTCGCGCAAGCGCATCTTCGGCTACGACTTCGTTGCCATGTCGTCGATCGGGATCGCCGTGCTCGGCTTCCTGGTCTGGGCGCATCACATGTTTGTCGCCGGCATTTCGACCTACGGTGCACTCATCTTTTCGCTGCTGACCTTCTTTGTCGCCGTCCCCTCGGCGGTGAAGGTCTTCAACTGGACAGCCACGCTCTACAAGGGCTCGATCACCTTCGAGACGCCGATGCTCTATGCATTCGCCTTCATTGGCCTGTTCGTTATCGGCGGGCTGACCGGGGTCTTTCTGGCCTCGGTCGGGCTCGACCTGCACGTGACCGACACCTATTTTGTGGTGGCCCACTTCCACTACGTGATGGTGGGCGGGGCCGTGACGGCCTTCATGGGCGCACTGCACTTCTGGTGGCCCAAGATCAGCGGCAAGATGTACCCCGAGTCGTTCTCCAAGCTCAGCGCGCTGTTGGTGTTCGTGGGCTTCAATCTCACCTTCTTCCCGCAGTTTCTGGTGGGCTACCTGGGCATGCCGCGCCGCTATCATCAGTACCCTGCCGAGTTCCAGGTGCTGAACGTGCTATCGACTGCCGGCGCCTCCATCCTTGCGGTGGGCTTCATCTTGCCAATGATCTACCTGGTGTGGAGCCTGCAGTATGGTCCGGACGCGGGACCGAACCCCTTCCGCGCCGCGGGACTGGAGTGGATGACCTCTTCGCCGCCAACGACATTTAACTTCGATGAGACGCCGGTGGTGACCTGGGAAGCCTACAACTACGACGAGATCGACGCGCCGCCAACGAAGGGGGTTGAAATTGCCGGATAGCCAAGTCGCGGTAGAACACGTCCAGCACAATCCGAACCTGAAGCACCACTTCGCCGACCTGGAGCAGCAGAAGGCGACCTCCACCTTCGGCATGTGGCTGTTCCTGGTCACCGAGATCATGTTCTTCGGCGGCATGTTTGCCACCTATCTGGTCTACCGCGTCTCCTATTACAACGCCTGGGTTGCGGGCAGCCAGACCATGGAGATCGCTCTCGGCGCGGTGAACACGGCGGTGCTGATCTGCTCCTCGCTGACCATGGTGATGGCGGTGCATTCGGCCAAGCTGGGCAATCGCAAGCTGACGGCGATCTTTCTGCTTCTCACGATCCTGCTGGGCGGCACCTTCCTGGGAATCAAGGTGGTCGAGTACCACGGACACTGGGTCCATCATGAGGTGCCCGGCCTCAACTTCAATTTCGAGCACAAGGGCAACTTCGACCCGAGGCAGGTGGCGATCTTCTTCTCGCTCTACTTCGCCATGACCGGAATGCACGCGCTGCATATGATCATCGGCATCGGATTGCTGACGTGGTTGGTGATCGCCAACGCCCGCGCGCGCTTTACGCCGGAGTACAACTCGCCGGTGGAACTGGTCGGACTCTACTGGCACTTCGTCGACTTGATCTGGATCTACCTTTTCCCGCTGCTCTACCTGATCAGCAAGCACCACTATTCGTAGGAGATAAGATGGCCGCAGACGCACACACACACGCGCACCCTACCGTGAAGACCTTCGTCTCCGTCTGGGCCGCGCTGCTGGTCTTCACCGTCGTAACCGTCATTGTCGCAAGCATTGACCTGGGTCCGTTCAACGCCGTTGTCGCGCTGACCATCGCCACCATCAAGGCGGTGCTGGTGCTGCTGTTCTTCATGGAGCTGCGCTACTCGACGGCACTGACAAAGGTCGCGGTGATCTCGGCAGTCTTCTTCCTCTTCATCCTGGCCGGGCTTACCCTGTCGGACTATCTCACCCGCGGCTGGAGCTCCTATATCAATCCCTTCGGCTAAGGTGAAGAAGCACCATGGTTTATACATCGGCAGGGGCGACTCCACGCCATTTGCGTTTCCCTCCCGAAAGGGGTGAAATGTTACAACGGCGTGAAATCCGCCCCCCGGGCAGTTCCCGCCAGTGCTGCGGCTGAATACAATGGAGCCGATGAAGCCCCTAATCTTTGTAGTCGAAGATGAAGCCGATATTGCCCGGCTGGTGAAGCACCATTTGGAAGCTGCCGGGTTTCAGGTCCGCATTTTCGCTAGTGCCGGAAGTGTGATCTCCGAGGCGGAGCGCGAAAAACCCGCGCTGTTCCTGCTGGACATCATGATCCCCGGCGGGGACGGCTTCGAGCTCTGCCGCCGCATCCGGCAGACGCAGAGCATCGCGATGACTCCCGTCATCTTTCTCACCGCGAAGTCCAGCGAGAGCGATCGCGTGCTCGGTTTGGAGCTTGGCGCCGACGATTATGTGGCCAAGCCGTTCAGCCCGCGGGAGCTGATCGCGCGCATCAAGGCCGTAATGCGCCGCTTCGAGCGGCCGCTGGCGCCGGAGGTCATTGCCACCGGCGAGATTGAGATCGACAGCGGCGCCATGATCCTGAAGGTGCGCGGCAAACAGGTGGCGACCACGGCAACCGAGTTCCGACTGCTCGCCTACATGGCCCGGCACCCGGGCCGCGTGTTTACCCGCGACCAGCTGCTCGACGCAGTCTGGCGCGACACTGCCTACGTCACCCCGCGCTCGGTGGACGTCTACGTGCGGCGCATCCGCGAGAAGATCGAAAAGGACGCCGAAGAGCCGCAGTATCTGCGGACCGTTCGCGGGGCGGGGTACAGGTTTGAGGCCTTGAAGTGAAGAGACGGATCTTCCTCAAGCTGGTCCTTGTCTTCATCCTCGTGATTGCGGCCGTAACTCTCACCCTGGACATCGCGATCCGGAGTGCGTGGAAGAGCTCGCTGCGCCAGCAGATCGAGAGCAATCTCCGGCACAATACTCAAATCTTCGCCCGTCAGGTCTCTGCCGCGCCGCTCTCCAGCCACGGCCTGCAGCAGACGGCAAAAACGTTTGCCGAGGCCTCCGGGACCCGCACCACGGTGATCGATTCTCAGGGCCGGGTGTTGGCGGACAGCAGCGCGGAGCCGGAGAAGATGGAGAACCACGCACGCCGCCCGGAGTTCCAGGCGGCGTTGCACGGCGAGGTTGGAGCCGACACACGGACCAGCCGCACGCTTGGGGTGGACCTGCTCTATGTGGCGCAGCCGGTTCCGGGAGGCGCTGTCCGGCTTGCAATTCCGCTCACCTCGATTGCCGAGGCCAGCAGGAAGATCGATCGGTCGCTGACATTGGCCTCCGCGCTGGCGTTGTTGTTTGCAATCCTGCTTGCGGCGTGGGCTTCGTGGAAGATCAGCGTGCGCCTGAAGCGAATCGTTGAGTTTTCTGAAAAGATCGCGGAAGGCGACTTTTCTGCCCGCCTTTCGGAATACCAGAAAGACGAGATCGGCCTCATTGCCGGCGCGCTCGATTCGACGGCACGCAAGGTGCAAGCCAGCTTCCAGCAGATGGAAGACAGGCGCAGCGAGCTGGAAGCCGTGCTGAACGGCATGCAGGAGCCTGTGATTGCCATCTCGCGCGACGGGCGCGTGCTATGGGCAAACCGGCGCATGGAGGCGTTGGCGCCTTCCGGCGTGCGCATGGGGCAGCCAATTGTGCAGACAGTGCGCGATCCGAACTTCCTGGCCACCGTGCAGCAGGCGGCGCAACAGCACAAGCTGGTAACGGCTCGCGTCATCACCTTTGTTCCGGGACGTGTGTTTGCAGCCACCGTTGCGCCCATGGCCTCGGGCGGTCTGGTGGCGGTGCTGCATGATCTCACCGACGCAGAGAGCATCGAGCGCACGCGGCGTGATTTCATCGCCAACGTTTCGCACGAGCTGCGCACGCCGCTGACCTCAATCCAGGGCTATGCCGAGACGCTGCTGGACACCGGGAGCGGCGACGAGACGCAGCGCGACTTTCTGGAGATCATCCGCAAGAACGCGCAGCGCATGGCCCGGCTCACCGAGGACCTGTTGATCCTGGCCCGAGTGGAATCGGGCGACAAGAAGCTGCAGTTGCGTCCGGTCTCCGCCGCCGAACTACTGCGCGACGCCTCTGACTTCTACTACGATCACCGCTCCGACTCGGGCATGACGCTGGATGTGGTGAACGAGGCGTTGAAGCCGGTTGCCGCCGACCGCGACGCGATCTTTCAGGTGTTTGCCAATCTCATCGACAACGCCTGCAAGTATGCCGCGCAGGGCGGCCGCATTCTGATCGGCGCACACGATGTGGAGGGCGCGGTGCAGTTCTACGTGCGCGACTTCGGCCCAGGCATCGCCAGCGAGCACCTTCCGCGGCTCTTTGAGCGCTTTTACCGGGTGGACAAAGCGCGTTCGCGCGAGAGCGGCGGCACGGGACTGGGGCTGGCCATCGCCAAGCACATCATGCTGGCCCATGGGGGCACAATTACCGCGGAAAGCGAGCTGAACCACGGTTGCACGTTCGTCTTCTCGCTTCCAGAGTCGCGCGCGACGTTGGATTGACATCCATCGATGGATTGAGGCGGACCAGGCGTTAACAATTTTTTCATCATATCCTCACACGACTGAAAACCCAGGGACTCAGTTTGGAATCAATAATGTACTGGGGCTGGAGAGGTCTCCAGAGCACGTTTGGTCCGGGCCTCTCGCCGATTCGACAGGTGAGTTTTCCAGAGGAGCGCTGCCATGGCTGAACCGCACGTTGTGCACAATGCCGGATCGCATCTGCTCGAACTCACGCTCGATGCGTTTCGCGTCGCCCATCGCGCCGCCATTGCTGCCGCCGAAGGGCTTGCCACTTCCTCAAAGGAAAACTTCAGCGAGGTGCGAGACCTGGAGCGCGAGTTGGACTCCCTGGACCGCGACATCGATGACCTGGTGACCACCACGATTACGCGCGTGCCCGCGGACGAGGCGCGGACGCTGTTGGCTTGCATGAAGTTCAGCATCTCTCTGGAACGGATTGGCGACCTCCTGCTGAGCTTTGTCAATCGCGCTGAAGCACTGGCCGCGAAGATGGAGCGCGACGATTTCCGGGATCTCATGAACATGACCGCAAAGCTCGAAGGAATGCTGGCCGACGTTGAAGCAGCCTTCCGTGTCCGTTCGCTGGACAAGGCGGTGAATGTTCTCCGGGCCGACACTGAGGTTGACCGCCTGCGAAACGTGATCACCTTCCGGCACCTTGAACCCGTGGAGGGCCTGCGCAGGCTGGACAGCTTCCATGTGTTGTTCATGGCGCAGGAGATCGAGCGTGCAGGCGACCACGTCAAGAACATGGCCGAGGAGGTCTGCCATCTGGTAAGCGGCCGGACCGTGCGCCACGTTCTTCGCTCCTATGATCGTCCGGTGGAACAACTATTTCTGGATCGTTTAAAAAACAAACCGTGAAAATTCCCGGCTTTTCAACCGGAATAAACCTTTCCTTCTCCGGAAATTCATCATCCGTTAACAGCCCCCCTAGATAATTGAGTCCTAGAACTTCTTAGGAGGAACAACTGTGATTCGCATTCTCAAGCTGATGGTGTGCGCGCTGGTCCTGTGTGTCACTGCGTCTGCCCAATCGCTGAATGGAGCGGGGGCCACCTTCCCCAATCCGATCTATCAGAAATGGTTCAACGAATACGGCTCCAGTCACGGTGGCGTGCAGATCAATTATCAATCTCTGGGCTCAGGCGCCGGTATCCGTCAGGTGATCGCCGGGACCGTCGATTTCGGCGCAACCGACGGGCCGATGACCAACGAGCAGCTGGCGCAGTGCAAGACGAAGATTCTGCACATCCCGACGGTGCTCGGCGCCGTCGTCCCCGCCTACAACATCCCTGGAGTAACCCAAGAACTGAAGTTCACGCCGGAATTGCTGGCCGGCATCTTCCTGGGCAAGGTCTCCAGCTGGAGCGATCCGCAGATCGCCAAGGCCAATCCGGGAGTCAAGCTCCGGAGTCAAGCTCCCCAATCAGGAGATCATCGTGGTTCATCGTTCTGACGGCTCGGGAACCACTTACGTCTTCACCGACTATCTCTCGAAGGTGAGCCCGGAGTGGAGTTCGTCAGTGGGCAAGAACACCAGCGTGAAGTGGCCGGTCGGCCTTGGCGGCAAAGGCAATGAGGGCGTAGCAGGAACGATTCGCCAGATTCAGGGCTCGATCGGTTACGTCGAGCTGATCTATGCCGTAGAGAACAAAATCCCCTATGGCGTGGTCCGCAACAAGAGCGGCAACTTCGTAAAGGCGACGCTGGCCAGCACCACGGCTGCCGCTGCCGCTGCGGCCAAGAACATGCCGGCCGACTATCGCGTCTCGATCACCAATCCCGATGGAAGCGAAGCTTATCCGATTGCGAGCTTCACCTGGCTTCTCATTCCTCAGCAGTCCAAGGATGCGGTCAAGGGCAAGGTGCTGCACGACTTCCTCGAATGGATGCTGAAAGATGGCCAAAGCGGAGCATCGTCTATGAGCTACGCTCCGCTTCCCAAGGAAGTGGTAGCGAAGTTGCAAACAACCATCAGCACGATTCGCTAAAGCGATTGGGACGGACCTCCGCTGGATGACCGAGCGGCAGTAGGAATTCGTCAGCTCTTGCAGGACGGTTGAGCTGTTACGAACCTACTGCCGGACGCAGCGGATTCTGCTATCGCAACACATTGACAGCTTGCTTGCTTATGTACCTGAACGTGAGTTGATGGATTCACGGCAGCTATTGCTCTGCATGCGTGGGGACGTGCCTGGCCGGGCAAGATCGCCGCGCTTGATATTGACCCAGACCCTTACCGCACTCTTGCCGCAATACATGGTGGGAATTGCGACTGTTTACTTTTGGAGCGAAAAAGATGAGAACGTATCGAAAGCGGTTAAATCGTTGCAATCACAGATGGCGGACTTGAGCACCGCCACGACCACCCTCGCCTCGAGCGCGCAGGAAGACCAGAAGCGCGCTTCAGTTTTCGGAGATTTCGTGGGGCGCTTCCGCTTTGGCGGCGATGTCCGCGTGCGCTACGAAAATTTCTTCCAGGACGTTAACGGTTTCCACCCGCGGCACCGCGAACGCATCCGCGCGCGCCTTGGCGTAGAAGGCAAGCTGAGTGAGGACTTCACCGGAGGCGTGTACCTCGCCACCGGAGCGCTCACCGATCCCACCTCGACCAATGAAACGCTCACCAATGCCTTCGAGCGGAAGACCGTGGGATGGGACCGTGGTTGGATCACCTTCCAGCCGCGTAACCACAAATGGTTGCAGTTGACCGGCGGCAAATTTGCCTATACCTGGATTCGCACGCCGAATACCTTCGACAACGACATCAACCCGGAGGGCTTCAGCGAAAAGCTCTCCTTCGACGTGAGGAACCATGTTGTCCGGAACGTGACGCTCACGGGCATGCAATTGTTCTTCAATGAGAGCTCGAGCGGAGCAGATTCGTTTGCGGTGGGCGGGCAGTTTTCAACGAAGCTGCAACTCGGCAAGCGCATCACCACGACGCCTTCGTTAAGCGTGCTGAACTGGCGCAACGCGAACACCCTGGTCAATAATTCTCCTATTGCGGGCGCCAGCGGGGGCACCTTCGCCCCGAACGGCATGACCAATGCCACGATTGGCGTTGCCCCAGCCCGTACCTTCGCCTCGAAGTTCCTTTACGCCGATGCGATCCTGGACACGAGCATCAACACAGGATTGGATCGTTTCCCGGTGCGCCTGTTGCTGGAGTATGAAGAGAACCTGAACGCCGCTTCGGACCATTCGCACCTGTACCTGGGCGATCTCAGCGTAGGCCGACTGAAGGAAAAGAATGATGTGCAGGTCGGCTACGGCCTCTGGCGGCAGGAGCAGGACTCGGTGATTGCCACGTTCGTGGAAAGCGACCAGAGGGCACCCACCAACGTGTTCCAGCACCGCCTGTTCGCGCAGTGGCTGGTGCGCAAGAATACGACCGCGGCATATACCTTCTGGTTCGGCAGGACCCTGGATAGTAACCTGCAGAACGCCATACTCACCTCCGGGGTGACGCCCGGGACGCGGGAACCGCTCCTCCGACGCATGCAGTTTGACTTGATTTACAAGTTCTAACTGCCGGCTTCGGATCTGTTCTAACAAGCTTTGGCCCGAACCGTGGCGCAGGGAAAACAACCCTGCGCCACTCGCCTTTGACTCCTACAACGCAGCGCAGGTAGTATAGCGTTCGGCAGCACGAGCAGTACGACTCCACCGCAATCTGCGAACGCGGCCGGCACGAGCCTACTATTATTCTGCTGGAGTGCCGTGCCGGGCAACTCGCCGGGCCTGGTTTGATTCCATACACTTTTGCGGCACTCTCGCTGCGGTGTGAGGTGGGGAATTGCGCTGTTCCTTTCTTGGAGGGAGGAAGATGAGAACCTATCAGAAATTTCTGGCGGTGATCGCGCTGTCAGGCTTGTGTTTGATGCCCGCCACGGCTTCGGAAAACGCAGGAGCCGTGAAGAAGAGTAGGAAGCCCGCAAGGGCCGAGAAGGCGGAAGCGAAGCCGCCGTGCGAAGCGTGCGAGGCCGTCAAGCGGCTGGAAGAAAAGGTCGCGGCACAGCAGGCTGAAATCGATGCGCTGAAGGCTGCTCAGCAGGCTGCGCAGCCCACGCCTCCGACTGCAGACGAAGAGGCACGCCGCGCTGCTGCCGAGGCGCAACGCAAGGCTGATGAGGCCGCCGCCGCCGCTGCAGCTGCATCGGCTCAGGCAAACGCTGCCAACACCACCGCCGGCAAGGCCCAGGAAAGCGCCAACGCCGCCACTGCGCAGGCGCAGAGCGCAGAGAAGAAAGCGGCTGCACTCGAAGAGCCCGCCTACGTTCACTACAAGGGCGTGAAAATCACCCCCGGTGGATATGGGCAGTTTGCATCCATCTACCGCACGCACAACGCCAACTCCGATACCGCCAGCAGCTTCGGCACCTACCCGCTCTCCGGCAGCGCCAACTCGCACGTGAACGAATGGCGCGAAAGCGGCCGCGCCAGCCGCCTCTGGCTGAAGGTGGAAGGCGAGGCGAAGAGCATGAAGATGCTCGGATACGTCGAGACCGACTTCCTGGGCACCACGCCGAATGCCACCGAATCGGCGACCAATAGCTACGCGCTGCGCGTGCGCGTGGCATATGGCAGCGTGGCTTTCCGGAGCGGCTGGCGAATTACGGGTGGTCAGACTTATTCGCTGCTGACGCTCAATAGAGTTGCCGCCGATCCGCTGACCGAGGCGTTGCCGGCTGTGATCGACAACTCCTTCATGACAGGCTTCTCCTATGCCCGCCAGGGGGCGATCCGCGTGAGCAAGTCCATCGGCAGCCATGCCTGGCTGGCGATTTCGGCGGAGAATCCGGAGACTGTGACGAGCGTGAACTGCTTGCAGGTTGCGACCACGGGTGTGGCAGTAGTTCCGGCAAGCTGCAGCCTCGGAGCCATCGTTCAGGGCCTGCAGAACACCGCTCTTACGAACTCGCCGACAAGCTTTGCGGCCGGGGTCACTCCGTCGAACGACGTCGCTCCGGACCTGATGGCGAAGGTCGTCGTCGAACCCGGCTGGGGCCACTTCGAAGTGGTTGCGCTCGGCCGCTTCTTCCGCGACCGCATCTATCCTGCAACCGCGATCGGTGGGGCCACTCCGGTCGGAATCGGACACAACGAGGTGAACGCAGGCGGCGGACTCGGCTTTGGCGCCGTCCTGCCGGTCGTTCCCAAGAAAGTTGATATCGTCCTGCACGCGTTGGGCGGCAAGGGAATCGGCCGCTATGGTAGCGCTGCCGGTCCCGACGTGACGGTTAAGAGCGACTTCTCGCTTGTGCCGATCAAGGGCCTGCAACTGTATGCCGGCATCGAATTACATCCCACCCCGAAGCTCGATCTGTTCGTCTACGGTGGCGATGAGTACTATGGCAAGACCAATTACACGATCGCCCAGACCGTCGCCGGCGTCACCAACACGTACGTGATCGGATACGGAGCCCAGGAGTTCCTCAATGGCGGCTGCAACACCGAGTTCCCGAGCACGACGGCTACTTCGGCTTTGCAGTGCCAGTCATCTGTTCAGAACCGCAACCTTTGGGAAGTGACGCCGGGCTTCTGGTATCGCTTGTACAAGGGCAAGGAGGGCACCGTGCAGTTCGGCGTCCAGTATGCGTACAACTATCGCAGAACGTGGACGGGCACGGGTGCAACCCCCGGCACTCTGGCGAAACCGGTGGCCATCGAGAACACCGTCATGACTGCGTTCCGTTACTACCTGCCGTAAACCGCAGGCGAGAGCTTCGCAGGGCGGAGCTCTCGTTGTGATCAACCGAAGCTGGTAGAGTTCAGAAGCCGGCGGACCCAGCACATGGTTCGCCGGCTTTTGCTTGGCCGTGAGACACACTCATTCACGCGCAACGGCCGCTCTCCGTTTAACTCTTGCGCCGCTCTGCATTCATCTTCTATTAACATTGTTCTGCTAGCGTGAAGCTGTGAGCGCGAATCCAGAGCTGCGCACCCTCCCTCGCATACAGATGCCGCCGCCTGCGCGCGAGCAGGGGCTGGAGACACCTGTGGTCTCGGCGGCCCCGCGCATCGAGCTGCGCAGCAGCAAAATCAGCAAGTACCTGGATGTGGCATTTCGCAATGCCCTGTGGTTGTGCTCGGCCTCGATCCTGGCAGTGCTGGTGCTGTTCTTCTATGAGCTGGCAATCCGCTCCGAACTTACCATCGAGAAATTCGGCCTCAGCTTTTTTGTAGGCAGGACGTGGGACCCGGTTACGGGCGACTTTGGCGCTCTTCCGTTTATCTACGGGACGCTGGTCTCCTCGCTGCTGGCGCTGGTTTTGGCAGTCCCGCTGGCCGTGGGGGTTGCGGTGTTTGTGACCGAGTTGTGTCCGCGCTTTTTGCGCGGCACCATCTCGTTCACGGTCGAGTTGCTGGCCGCGATCCCGTCTGTGATTTACGGCCTGTGGGGAATCTTTGTTCTGGCCCCGATCTTGCGCGAACACGTCCAGCCTCGGCTGGCGCATTATCTCGGCTGGACGGGCCTTTTCGACGGCCCCGCCTATGGCCTTGGCATGCTGGCCGCGGGAATCATTCTGGCCATTATGATCATTCCCATCATCGCCTCGATCACGCGCGAGGTCCTGGTGGCAGTGCCGCAAAACCAGCGCGAGGCGGTGCTGGCGCTAGGGGCCACGCGCTGGGAGATGGTGCGCATGGCCGTGTTGCGCAATGCGCGCGCGGGCATCATGGGCGGCATTATTCTTGGCCTGGGGCGCGCCATTGGCGAGACCATGGCGGTGACGATGCTGATCGGCAATCGTCCGGAGATCGCGCGTTCGCTCTTTGCGCCGGGCTACACGATGGCCTCGGTGATCGCCAATGAGTTCTCCGAGGCCACCGACGATTTGTACCTGAGTGCGCTGATTGAGATCGGCCTGGTGCTGCTGATTGTGACCGTAATTGTGAACGCCTGCGCGCGCCTGCTGATCTGGTCGATCACGCGCGGCTACTCTGCGAGGAACAATGCCTAGCCTGTCCCGTCCGCTCAGCCTCGCACGCCGTGCCAAGAACCTGACCTTCATTGGCCTGGCCGGACTGGCTGCTATTATGGTCCTGCTGCCGCTGGCGGCCATCTTTGCCTACCTGGTGATCAAAGGAATCGGCTCGCTGAGCGTGGATTTCCTGACCCACACGCCTCGCCCCATTGGCACGCCGGGCGGCGGCATGGCCAACGCCATTGCAGGATCGACAATGATCCTCGGACTCGGATCGTTGATTGGAGTGCCCCTTGGCATCGGCGCCGGCATTTACATGTCGGAGTTCGGCGGTGGGCGGTATACCCATCTGGTCCGCTTCACGGCGGATGTGCTGAACGGCGTGCCATCGATCGTGGTGGGCATTGCGGTGTATGCGCTGGTGGTACTCCCGCAGCATCATTTCTCCGCGATCTCGGGCGGCGTCGCGCTGGGCATCATGATGATTCCCACCATTGCGCGCACCACCGAGGAGATGTTGCAGATGGTGCCGAACATGATCCGCGAAGCGGCGCTGGGGCTGGGGATTCCGCAGTGGAGAGCAACGCTGCAGGTGACCCTGCGCACCGCCTCCAAGGGCGTGATCACCGGATGCATGCTGGCCTTTGCCCGGGTGGCGGGAGAGACCGCGCCACTGCTGTTTACCGCCTTCGGAAATCAGTTCTGGAACGCGGACCCGAACCAGCCGACGGCGGCGCTGCCCCTGCAGATCTTTGCCTATGCCATTTCGCCCTTCGATGAATGGCACCGGCAGGCGTGGGCAGGCGCGCTGATTTTAATCATTTTGATTGTGATTGCGGTGACCGCGGTGCGCATTGTTACCAGCCGCGGGGTCGTGCAACACAACACCTAAGTTTTTCGAGGAGCCCTGGTCTAATGGGTGTAGGAATCGAAGTCAAGAACCTGAACGCCTGGTTCGGCAAGTCGCAGGTTCTGCAAGAGGTGAACCTGAAGGCCGACGCCAACGCGGTGACGGCGGTCATCGGTCCCTCTGGTTGCGGCAAGTCCACCTTTGTGCGCTGCCTCAACCGCATGCACGAAACCATTCCCGAGGCGCGCATGAGCGGCTCGGTAAAGGTGGGCGATATTGAGGTCTACAAGCCAGGCCAGAATGCGCCCGACGTGCGCCGGCGCATCGGCATGGTGTTCCAGAAGCCGAACCCGTTTCCGACGATGTCGATCTACGACAACGTGGCGGCCGGCCTGCGGCTGAACGGATATCGCAAGCGGCGTGAGATCGATCAGGTCGTGGAACATTCCTTGCGTGTCTCGGCACTGTGGGACGAAGTCAAGGACGTTCTGAAGAAGAAGTCGGGCGCGTCGCTTTCCGGCGGCCAGCAGCAGAGGCTTTGCATTGCGCGCGCCCTGGCCGTGCAGCCCGAACTGCTTTTGATGGACGAGCCGGCCAGCGCACTGGACCCGATTTCGACCGGCAAGATCGAGGAGCTGATCTTCCAGCTCAAGGCCGACTTTACGGTGGTCATTGTGACCCATAATATGCAGCAGGCGGCCCGTGTCGCCGACTACACCGGATTTTTCCTGATGGGCAAGCTGATCGAGTACGATAAAACGGAAAAGATCTTTACCGCGCCTTCCGATAAGCGCACAGAAGACTACATTACGGGAAGGTTTGGATGATGCGATCGCGCTTTCAAAACAGTCTGGATGAGTTGAAGGAAAAGCTGCTCGAGATGGGTGGCATGGCCGAGTCCGCCGTGGAGATGGCGGCTGAGTCCTACCGGAAGCAGGACGGGCGCCTGGCGCAACAGGTTTTCGACCGCGAGCGCCTGATCAACCAGAGCGAGCGGCAGATCGATGAACTGGCGGTGGACCTGCTGGCCATGCAGCAGCCCATGGCGACCGATCTCCGCTTTCTTCTAGCGGTGCTGAAGATCAACTCCGACCTGGAGCGAGTGGGCGACCTGGCGGTGAACATCGCGCAGCGCTCGCTGGACCTGATGCAGGAGGCCGATGTCGAGGTCCGGGTCGATATCGCGCGCATGACCACGGCGGTTTCCACCATGGTGCGCAGGGCGCTGGAATCGTTTGTTGCCGCCCGGGCCGAGGTGGCACAGGCGGTGCTGGAGATGGATTCCATCGTCGACCGCATGAAGGACGAGGCATTCGTCAACCTGGTGGCGCAGATGAAACAGGACCCCGAGCATGTGCGCGCCTACCTGGACGTTCTGCTCATCGCGCGCAGCCTGGAACGCATCGCCGACCACGCCACCAATATCGCCGAGGACGTGATCTTCTGGGTCAGCGGCGCCGATGTGCGCCACAACGTGCGCGCCATGAGCCAGGAGGCCGATTCCGACGCGCCGCGGGGAAGTTAAATCCAAGGTGCAAAGCAAAGTCTCAAGTTCAAGAACGCCCAGATGCGGCGGGCCCCGTTTGATGCGGGGCCTTCTTTATTCAATGCAACAAAGCCGGAGGCCACGGGAATCCCGGGGCCTCTGATTTGGCGGGTGGAATAGCTAAGGTCTATTTCTTGGCCACGAACTGTTTCAGGTTTTCGCACTTGACGGCGGCGCGGTAGACCTCGCAGGTGTAGCAGTCGCCCGGGTTGCAGCAGTTCTTATGGATCCAGCAAGGTTCGGCGGCCCCGGCCAAGAGGCTGCAATTGCACTTGAGCGGTTCGTTGCAGCCGCGGAGGTCGCGGCAGGGGAGCAGAGCCAGCAGGTGCCGGATGCCGGCAAAGTTCAGGCCCTCCTCGCGGACCAGGCGGAGCATGGTGGCGATCCAGGGATAGTCCTGCTGGGTAAAGTACCGAGTCCCCTTCGCCGATTTCAGGGGAATCAGCAGCCCTTCACGCTCATAAAGACGAAGCAGATCGACGGAGATGTCGAAATAACGGGCTACCTCGCCGATCTTGATCCAGGTTTCGTCCTTGGCTTCGGGGACGGCTGCAGCCGGCTGAGCGGGCTGCGGCACGACTAAGTCACTCATGCTGTACTCCGATTATTTTTCGGCACAGTGCCGCATATGAGCAGGAGTGCAAGCCATGGGCCAAACCCGGCAAACTTGGCGGACTTGTGAATAACACTCATGTGTTCAGCAACTTAAAGAGCTAACTACTCGAAGCATCCGAAAACGGATTTCTGGAGTGGCACGCGCAGATTTGGGGAAATTCCGCACCTGTAGAGAGATATGGCCCACCTGGGTGCAGCGGCACCAGTTCGCCTTTCGACTCCGTATGCGGGCGCGCCGGGTCCCCCGGGTGCAGCGAGAACAGCGCCCCCTCCATCAGGGAGGCGCTCCAGGGATTCCGTCAGTGACTGTGAGGATGAATGAGTATTTCGAATACGGGTTTGTAGCGCTGCTGCGAGTCCGCTCTGTGCTCGCGGCCATCCTATTGAGCCGCGAGGTATGAAACGTGAGATTGCTGCTAGTTCTAGTGCTCGCCCTCAGCTCGATTGGGTATGGCCAGGACCAGGGACAGGGAGCAGAGAGACCGAAGCTGCAGCTTGAGCATCCTGTGAACCCTCACCTGGATATTCCCCAGAATTGCAAGACAATGATTCAGAAGGACGGCAGCGTCCTGCTGACCTGCGAGTGCGAGGCGTGTGCCCAGCCGGACTCGCATGATGGATTGGACCCCGTACCCTGGACCTGCAATGCGCGTGAAGGCGGACTCTATTGCAGCTACGAGATTGACACACTGACGAGTGGTGAAAAGAAACACTCGCACATTTAGTGCTGGGCCGGCGCGCCGCCTCACGGCGCACCTCCCCGAGGCTCGCAAGCTTCGGACCGCAACCTTCGGACCGAACCTGCGAACCAGACGGGCCACGCAATGGCTTGACTGAGATTCCACCAGAGATCTCTAAATCAGAAACATGAGAATTCGCGCGCCCGTCTGATCGCTCTGCATGTGATACCGGTCACCGACGCATAGCGCTTCCAGGTACACAATGAGCGGCGCTTCAATACGGTTCCACCAATCTGCGGTAAGGCAGATGGCGGCCTGGAGGTGAGCCATGTCCAGCTCCGCACAGAACCCATCTATTCCCGTACTCAAGAACATTCTCTTTGCCACCGACTTTTCGCCCAGCTCGGAAGCCGCTATTCCCGTGGTGCGCGCTCTGGCCGCGCGCTTTGCATTCACCGTTCACTTTGTGCACGTGGTCACTCCCGAGGCGAGGACCGCGGTTCCGATGGACAGTCTGCCGGAGCTGGATGTGGAGCAGACCGACGCGGAAGACGAGATGCAATTGCTGCTGGCCGGAGATCGATGGAGAGGCATTCCCCACACCTCCACGGTGGAGCGCGGACAGGTGTGGAAGGTCATCATGTCACTGGTGGAGGTCCGAAACATCGATCTCATCGTCCTGGGCACACACGGACACCGCGGGTTGAAGAAGCTGGTGCTTGGCTCCACGGCCGAGCAGGTGATCCGCATGGCGCCGTGCCCGGTGCTCACGGTTGGCCCTCACGCGAAAAATGAGAATGAGGTGCCGGCAGCAGATGCGCCGGTGCTCTTCGCAACCGATTTTTCTTCCGGCGCGCACTATGCACTGCGCTATGCGGCTTTCTGGGCACGGGCCAACCGCTCTCGTCTTGTGCTGCTGCACGCTGTTCCGCCCCTGATGGATATACCGCCCGGCGATGTGGATCCCATGCCCTTGAAAGCGGCGATGTCAGTCGAGGTGATTGCAGGCGCCCAGGCGTATGCGCGCCGGCAGCTGGCGGAGATGATCGCGGCCGAAAACCTGCAGGAACTGGAGCCGGAGACGATCGTGGAAAATTGGCCGGCGGCCGAGGTCATTCTCGCCACTGCACGAGAGAAAAAGGCCGGTCTGATCGTGATGGGCGCGCACCGTGCCTGGTCGCAATCGCTGGCGGGACACCTGCCCTGGGCAACAGCCTCGGCAATCCTCTGCGAGGCCCCGTGTCCGGTGATCACCGTCCGGGACTGAGCGGGCGCAGTGCGCACACCGGTGCGCCACATCGCAGCCCCAGCAAGTAAGTGCCGAGCGGCCCCGGCCGCACTTCGCAGATGTGGGTTCTTATGCGGAATTCACCTGCTTTTAACCGGCATGCAGGCCAATGGCCCTCGATACTGGCAATGCTCATACAGGTGCGACCAATGAGCGAGCCGGTTGGGTGGGATGTAACGATGCGCCCGGGGAACAGCATTGTTCTTGCCGCCATGCTTTGCTTGATGGCGGCAGGATGGTTGCTCCGGGTATCTCCAGTGCAGCGGCGCCAGCTCGTGGGCCTCGGCCTGCTTGGAGCTGCGCTGATCGGCGCGACGCAGGCGATCGCGTGGCGCGCTCCTCGCACAGCTCAGGTAGTGGGCGACTGGCTGCCGTGCCTGCTGATGCTGATCGTCTACTGGCAGGCGGGCCGCTTCCTGGGAACTCCAGGCAGTCCAAATCAAAAGTTGCAAGCGTGGCTGGTGTCGTTCGACAGCAGATGGCTCAGCACGCTGCTCGATCGCTGGATCCACGGATGGAGCGGCACCTGGATTGGAAGCTTCTTCGAATTGGCGTACCTGCTGTGTTATCCATTGATTCCGGCGGGCGTTGGGATTCTGTATTGGACCGGGCAGCGCGGCGCAATCGACGAGTACTGGACGCTAGTGTTGTCCGCGAGCTGTATCTGTTATCTTTGCCTGCCGTTCACCCAGACCCTGCCACCTCGTCTGTTGCCCTCATCCGCCGGCGCAGAACCGGCAAGAATCAGCCTCCGCCGCTTCAATCTGGTCATCTGCCGGCGCGCCAGCATTCATCTCAACACATTTCCCAGCGCGCACGTCGCGTCGGCGACCGCGGCTTCGATGGTTGTGATGCGCTACGCGCCAGGACCGGGAGTCGTACTGCTGCTGATCGCGTTAGGCATCGCCATCGGGGCCGTGCTCGGGCGCTATCACTACGCGCTGGATGTGATCTTCGGGGCGGCGCTTCCGCTGGTGATTGCCGTGGGCTATTGGCTCTGACGTGGGGGACCTCGCCAGCACGAGGGACTTCAGGCGATTGCGCTGGATCGTCAATGATCTTCAGGCAACGAACAGTTTCTGAATGGAATCGAGCTGCACACCGCCCGCGCTCAGCTGGTCCAGGGTGCAACTTTCGGGCGTCTTCTCCGGCCGCCAGCGAAGGAATTTTGTGCCGTGCCGAAAGCGCCCGCCGGAAAAATGATCGTAGCTCACTTCGACCACCAGCTTCGGTTTGAGTGCCTCCCATTCGCCGGTGCGCTCGGTGCTCCAACGGCTCGGCCCGCCGGGCGCTTTGCCGGTGAATCCCGTCCCGCCGAGATATGGCTGGAGGACCCGCATGAGCCCACGGCGCTGCTCGCGCGTGAAGCTCGAGGTGAAACCGACATGGTGAAGCAAACCGTTTTTGTCATACAGGCCAAGCAGCAGCGAGCCGATCTCTCCGCCCTTCGATGCAAAGCGGAAGCCGCCAACGACACAGTCGACCGAGCGAATGCGTTTGACCTTTCGCATGGCGCGCTCGCCGGAAAGATACGGCCCGGAGAGCGGCTTGGCCACAACGCCATCCAAGCCTGTTCCGGCCTCGTCGGTCAACCATCGCCGCGCTGCGGCCAGGCTGGACGTTGCAGGCGAAAGCTTGATGCGCGCGGATCTACGCCCCGACAAGCCAACTGCGGGCTTGCCGGGGACCCCACCCTTGCCTGCGCTTGCGTGAAATTCTTCGAGCCGCTGCCGGCGCTCACGCAAGGGGCGTTCCAACAGCACGCGGCCATCTGAATCCATGAGCAGGTCGAAGAGCAGAAAAGTGCAGGGCGTTTGCTTCGAGAGCTTTTCGATCCGGCTCTGCGCGGGATGGATGCGCATCAGCAGATCGTCGAACGAGAGGCGTCCCTGGCGCGCGATGACGATTTCGCCGTCGAGCACAAATCTCTGCGGCTTGAGCTCGAGCAGTGCAGAGACCAGCTCCGGGAAGTAGCGTGCCAGCGGCTGTCCGGCCTTCGATTGCAGCGCGATCTGCCGCCCATTGCGAAACGCCAGGCAGCGAAAGCCGTCCCACTTGGGCTCGTATTGCCAATCGGCACCGGTGGGAATCGCTTCGATGGACTTGGCCTCCATGGGCGCAAACGGCACCGGAATTGGAAGCCCGAGCGAGGGGAAGGAGCCACGAAGTTCATCGGGAGAAACTGCGCCCTCGGTGACCCGGTCAGCGGGAGTAAACGACGTTTTGCGTGCCAGGCGGGGCATGTGGAATTGGATGCAGGACGCAGCGTCAGGACGCAACGTCATGACGCTGCGTCAGGAGAAGCGAGCGTATGATATTGGAGAGCTGCGTCTTGCTGGCCGGAATCGGCTATGTTCATAAGCTAGCGCGTACAACGAGGGGAGAGATGGGCGAAATAAACTTTGGCGGGCTTCGGGTGCTCGCGCTTGAGAGCCGTCGTGAGAAGGAGATCGCCAGCCTGATTCGCGGCTCCGGGGGCGTGCCTGCCGTCGTGCCCGTCATGCGCGAGATTCCACTCGAGTCCAACCACGACGCCTTTGCCTTCGCGCAGAGTTTGTTGGACTCGAAGTTCGATCTGGTGGTCTTCCTCACCGGCGTCGGCGCCCGAATCCTGTTTGATGCGGTGCTCACGCGGTTTCCCAAAGACGAGTTCCGCGCTGCTTTGACTCGCACCACCATCGTTGTCCGCGGGCCGAAACCGGTAGCTGCGCTGCGCGAATTCGGTGTGGCCCCCAATATCGTCTGTCCCAGCCCCAGCACCTGGCGCGAGGTGCTGGCCTCGCTCGATGCCGCGTACCCGACTGGGCTGCATGGAGTGCGCATCGCGGTGCAGGAGTATGGCGCGGTGAATCAACCGCTTTTGGAGGGGCTCGGCCAGCGCGGCGCCGTGGTAACTCCGGTGCCGGTTTATCAGTGGGCGCTGCCCGATGATCTCGAGCCGATACGCGCGGCGATTCACGGCATCGTACGCGGCGAGCACGATGTGGTGCTGTTCCTCACCGGCATCCAGGCGCTGCATCTGCTGCAGGTGGCCGATGAGATGCATCAGCGCGAGGCGCTGCTCGAAAGCTTCCGGCGGATGGTGGTGGCCTCGATCGGTCCCAGTACGACGGAGGAGCTGACGCGGCAGGGCATCGGCCCGGACTTCCAGCCCACCCAGCCCAAGATGGGGATCCTGGTGAGCGAGGCTGCGCGGGCCGCCATACGCCTGCTGGAGAGCAAACGCGCGGGCCTGCCCGCAAGTTGAGCCCGAAGCCGCTCCGCAGCGCCATTCCCGCACAAAGGTAACCTCCACATTGAATCCAGCGGGCCGTTGAAAGCAGGTTTTTCTGTTTCAAAGCACCTTGTCTTTGTGATATTTACAGTCCAACTCTGCTGAATTTCGTCCCAGCAAGCCCAACTGCAGGCTTGCCGGGGATCCCGATGAAACATTTTTCCCCTGGCGCCTCGCGCAGCCGAGTTTGGGGTTGGAGCTGCTTTCGTGCGGACCGTAGTGCTTTTATGGACGATTCTTGCGTCAGCAGCGTTGGCCTTGGCCGCCGACGCGGTCACGACCACGTTGTCCAGCGGCTCCGACAGTTTTACGCTGACTGCCGGAAGCACGAACAACCCCGCAGCCACCACCATCACTGCCAGCACGACGTATTCGCTTGCGCCTCCCAACAAGTTTTACGTTTACGCGTATTTTTTGAATTCCACGGCGGCCCTCACCAATGGCGCAGGCCATTTCATTCCTTCTTCGGCGTTCTTCATCTCCAACAACGGCGGCAATGCGAACGCGGTGACCTCAAACGCGGCCTTCAATGGGGGCTTGGGCGGGGCCAATGCCGGCCTGCAACTCGAATATATTAACGTTGGCCCGAGCAACAAGACAGGCACCGTCACCGACACGATGACGTTCAGGCTCGACCTGAGCGGGGTGCAGCAGTTGCCGGCAGGGACTTATACCGGAACTCTTTATGTACAGGCGATTGGCACAGGTCCCGTAGCGGGCGTGGGAATGGGCCCTGGCGGCTCGACCTCCGGAGCCCTGCCCATTACGCTGACGGCCACCTTGCCGGAGTCGCTCACCGTCAGCCTCTCCGGCAGTTCAGTGACGTTTAGCCTGACCCCGGGCAGTGCAACCAACCCCGGCAACACCACGGCCACTGCGACCACATCCTGGGTGATGAGGCCGAGCCGCACAACGGTGGGGCTGTACGCATCCTTCACCAGCGCCGCGGCGGCGTTGACCGACGGTGCAGGCAACAACATCCCGTCCTCCGCTTTTTCCATCTCCGATAACGGAGGCGTTGCGACGGCCCTGACCAATACGGTCCTCTTCGGCGGAGCCAATGCCGGGCTGCAACTTGCCAGTATGCCAATCACCAGCGCGAATGAGAACAGCAGCCGCACCGACGCGCTGTCCTTCAATATCAATTTGACCGGCGGTACGCTCCCTCAACTGCCTGCGGCAACCTATACAGGGACGCTTTACATTCAGGCGCAGACGACGCCTTGATCTCGCGGCTGTCTAGAGAGGATCGATGATTACTTCCGCAGCGCCTCCAGCGTGATTTGCACCGATGCGAGCTTGCCGTCGGGCACTGCGCCCGCTGGAATGGCAATCACAATCGTGCCCGGAAGCGGCGCGCCCACGGCAGAGGTGCGAAGCAGGCCGGAGGCGACGGCAAAGGTGACATTCTGCCCGAGCGGCATGGGCCGTGAAGCGATGCTCGATGCGACCGCTTTGCCGCCGTCCATCCGAATATAACCGCTGGGTGCGCCATCCATGCCGGCCTTGAGCAGAATGTCGTTCGTGTTGGTGCGTATGACGATGGGGACTTCAATGAGGGCGGCCTCGCCGCCGTCCATGGTGAACTGCAGCGTGAACGCGTTTTGACCGGAGCGGATGACGCTGGCCGTGGCACCGGTTGCCGTGGGACTGTCAGCTTGCAGGTGAAGGGCCGGTACGACACGCGCAACCAAGCTGATGGCTACCACGTTCGATCTCGGGCCGGCGGCATTAGTCGGAATTGCCGACATCAGCAGTAAAGCGGACGCAAACCAGGCCAGTCGCATATGCGCTCTCCCGTCTTACTATGATTACGACGGTGCCACAGAGTGCTGCCTCTGGAACTAGTACAGAGGTAACAAATCAGCAAATAAATCAGTTGACGGCCTGCAGCCCGCGCCTCTTTGGTCACGAAAGGTGTGGCAACAAGCGTAGAAACGGCGGAAATTAGCGAGTTCGATAGCGCGTTTGCGATTTTTGTCTTTGGAGCCTGTGTCAGGGTGAGACCGATAAGGCATGATTGCCACAGGGCGACGTCGGTCCGCGGAGGTTACCCGGGGCTGGTCTCAGGCGTAACCCTGGGTACCAACGTAATGAATCTAATGAAGATCTTGCTTTGACATGTAGCAGCTATGTCTCAAAATGGGATCACCTTTTGCGATCAGCCAATTCTGCATTGGCACGCAAAGAAACCTTGGCGGTTTCTAAAGTGGGGACTTTCGCAAGAGAAATCTGCAACAACTTAAATCAGGAGATTGCATGAAGAAACGTACGGGATTTTCCGCGCTGACGCTGTCGTGCGTATTAGGCCTGGCCTCGATGGCCTCCGCCGCGGTGTTGAACTCTAACCAGACCTCTGTGACGCTGACGGCGACCGCGCCCGAGTCTTTGACCGTTGCCCTCACAGGAAACGCCGTCAACTTCGGCAACGTCACCCCCGGCGCTGTGAATTCAAGCGCGGACACGGTGCAGGTCCTGACCAGCTGGAAGTTGAAGAATGGCCGTAGCGCCGTCAATGTGTTTGCGTACTTCGCGGATGCGACCAAGGCCATGGTGAACGCGACCGATTCCGTAGCCAATCCCAACATCCCCTCGAGCGCCGTGGAGATCTCCGGCGGGACTCTGGGCTGGACTGCGATCAACACTTCGGATGCCAACACGGCGGGCTTCGGCGGAGCAGGTGCCGGACTGACGCTGGCTACCACCGCCATCGATGCGACCAACAAGAACAGCTCAAGCAACGTGACCTATAGCTTCCGGCTCGATCTTAGCGGCGGCTTGCTGCCTCAGTTGCCGGCGGACAACTACACGGGAACCCTCTACATTCAGGCCCAGGCCACGCCGTAAGGAGGTCTTCCGTTGCGGAGATCCTGCATGTTTCTCGTTTGGGGGGCACGATGCTGTGCCCTCCTTATCGCTTGTATTGCCGTGACTCCCGCGGCCGCGCAGACCGTGCGGCCCGTCCTCATGGAGTACCAGGGGAGCGCCCGCGGGCAAGTCGAGTACGTCAACGACAGCTTTCAGCCGCTGAACGTGATCCTGGAGGCCAAAAGCTTTCACGTCTCTGAGACGGGCGAGCTCAGCTACGGTCCGATGCCCGCGTCGATCCACCTGAAGCTTTCGGCGATGAGCTTCCGCATCCCGCCCAAGCAGAGCTATGTCGTCTACTACGACGCGAAGGCCGATGCGATGCCGGCGTGGTTTGTCCTGTATGCAGATTTTGCACCCGCCCACGACCGCGAGCAGACCGGCATGACCGTACACATCCGCTTGCCGCACACGGTTTACCTGCTGCCGCCCAAGGGAGAGCTGAAGAAATCTGACCTGGCCGTTCAGTTAGCGGAGTTCCGTGCCAGCGACAGGAAGATGGTCGTTGAGGTCTCCAATTCCGGCCCGAACTTCGGCCGCGTATTGTCCGTCGATGCCACAGGGCGCGGCGAGACTGCCAACCTCAACGGGTTTCCCGTCTTTCCCAACAGCAAGCGGCGGGTGGAGATGGAGTGGAAGGGCGATGTGCCGCCGGAGAAATTGGTCTTAAAGCTCGAGAAATTCACATTGCAACAGAGCATAACCCAAGCCAATCAGTGATCGACGCCAGACCCACGCTCGGGGGATTTCTCAGTGCCGCGGCCACGGCCGTGCTGCGGCTGGCGCTTCCACCTGTTTGCCTGTGCCTTATTTGCCTGTGTTCGGTTGCGCCCGCCCAGATCTTTCACCTCCAGGCCGGCGACTCGACGCTCTTCAACAGCTATGGCGGAAGCATTGGACTTCAGGCGCCCGGCTACGAAGGCTGGATGGGCGCCGGAGTCTTTAACGGAACTTGGCGGGAAGGCGCCTTCGTCAAAACAGAGATCTCCGGCTTCAAGCTCCGCGCGGGCGACGATGCGATGCGGCTCTCGCTGCCCACGGACGTGATGGGCAGCGGCAGCGGCATCAATTATCGCGGCCTGGGAGTGGAAAAGACAGTTCAGAACATGAAGATGCTGGCCTTCGGCGGCGCCAGCTCCTTCAACTACAGCACCACATTTTTTCAGGCCGCGACAACGGAGACGCCGATGGGCGGGCTCTATCTGGACCTCGAGGTCTCTCCCAAACTGCGGCTCTTTTCGCGTAACGTCCTCTCCACCTCAACAACATCGATTCACGGCTTCGATTACAAACTACGGCCATGGTTGAGCACGGCGGTTGCCGCGGGCATCGGCTCCGGCAGCGGCTTCTTCTCGTCCAGTGTGACGGCCGAGCGCAGTTGGTTTTCGGTGAAGGCGGAGTATGCGGGCGTGGGCGATAGCTTCCGGCGATTTGTCATGCAGCCGAACAGCTCCGAGGTGGAGGGAAAAAACATTATGCTCACGCTGAGGCCAATGCCGAGCTTCAGCGTAGGCGGAAGCTATCAGAACATCTACCAGCCGCTAATCGAGGCCAAGACGGTTGTGCACGGCTCGGTCAGCAACATTTTTGCGAGCGGCAATGTGCTGGGCGCAAGGCTCGGCGGCAGCTTTTACCATTCGCAGGTTGCGGGACAGAGCAGCCAGGGAATCACAGTGAGCGGAAGCTATCGCCTCAGCAGCCACGTCGAGACCACTGTGGGATACTTCAGCAGTCATTCCGAGCACGGCGCCTGGCAGGGCTCAACGACAGCGAGCATACGGGAAACCATCACCTCTCGCTTCAAGCTGCTGCAAACCTTGACCCGCTCGGCCGGACAGACGAACCTGATGTTTGGCGGCGATCTCATTTTGAAGCGGGCCATCATCGGCGTTGACCACCAGACCATCTACCTGCCCTTTGCCGGCGGTGGTTTTAAGCAAGTGCTCTCCGTAAATCTGCGCCTGCGTCCTTTCGGCCAGCTTGAACTTGCCGGAAACACCGTGGTCTCTCCGGAGGGCAAGCTGCAGTACACAGCGTCTGCCGGCGATTACCTGTATCTGACGGGCAGCGGCAGCAGCGGCGATAGAGGAGCAGCGATGGCATTCTCCGATCACGTGGTGCGGGGCTGCGTGACGGATGAGAGCGGCAATCCCATTGCCGGAGCGGCTCTGCACGTCGATGACGTGATCGCCTACACCGACAGCGAAGGAACATTTCTGGTGCGCATGAAGAAGGCACAGACCTACTCATTCAAGGTTGCGCTGGACGAGTTTGTCACGCCTTCTTCGTACGAGGTCGTTTCCGCCCCAAAGGAAGTCAAGGCGGAGAGCGAGAACACGGCCCATGAGGTCAAAGTGGTCCTCAGGCAGATCACAAAGGCTTCGCGTGTGAAGCAGAACCCGCAGATTTCGCAGAACATTCCGCCCGCCAGCCCAGCACAGTAGAGCATGTTGCTGGTGCCCCACAAATGTGGGATCGTCCGTGATGCGAGTACCCATCAATAAAGCGAAGGCCGGGCCGAAGACCCCAGCAAGCTGTTATCCATGGCGAAAATGTTGTGGTGCCCTTCGGGTCCTCCCCAGGCAAACATCAAGTTGACGTAGGGGAATGATCCGGCCCGCAGCGTGAGCCCGCCGGCGAAGCTGTGCTTCAAATGGCTGAAGCCCACATCGTCGCGCGTCAGCGCCACTCGCCCCTGGTCCGCCATCAGCTTCACGCCGAACGGTCCCCAGATGGAATGTTCGAAGGTCTCCTGCAGCAGGAGAACATTGGGCGCGCGGAACCGATAGTCGCGATAGCTGCTCAGCGCCATCGCGCCATCGATGTCCGAGCCGCCCAGCGTCTGCTGGAAGTAGAACGGCACCGCGCTCCCCGCTCCGGCAATCGACTCGGAGAGCAGCACACGCACGCTGAGCGAGCCGTTGCGGTTGCGCGAATAGGAGACCGGCGGGCAGACGCCTCCGGCAGCGGCACACGAGTCCGGGCCAAGTGCCTCCGCTGCCCGCTGTGCTGAGCCCGTGTGACCGTAGAGATACAGCGTATGTTTCAGGTCGATCGTCCAGCGGCGGAACGAGTTCTGCGAACTGGATGGCGCCACGAACTGCTCAAACTTCGCCAGGTAGTCGAATTGGAAGCGGTCGGCAATCATTGGCCTGACGCGCAGGCCTTCGCCGAATTGCACAAAGCCGGGCTGGCTGCTCAGGCCCGGGGCCGTCGGATCGGTATAGAGAAATTCAATCGACGGGGCCGACTGCTCGTGCTGTCCGCGAATATCGACGAAGCGCCCGTTCACCTCGCCGCGCAGCGAGAGATTCAGCCAGCGCAGAGCGGGCAATTCAAAGATCGGCTTCACCACGCTCCCGCCGACGATCGTCTCGCTCATGCCGAAGACCGAATTGCCCGCAAGCGCTGTATCGTTGCCGAGCCCAAAATATTCCACGTTGTTGAGGGAGATCGCCTGCGCGTACACATTGAAGACTGTGTTCGGGTGCAGCGCCAGCTTCGGCACGGAGATTGTTTCCGCCGACTCACCCGGCTCCGGAACGCTGACCTTGATCTTCTCCTTCGGCGTGTGGACGAGCTTCATGTATCCACCGGCGCGCCACGCGCCGCTGGGCACGTTGACCACGCTCACCGCGCTCACAGCGTCGACATCCCAGCTGAATCGCCAATTCGGCGTGTGCTCTTCGGTGACGAAGGCCAGTCCCAGGCCGAAGCCGTTCTGCGGGGGCAGGCTGCCGGCGGCGATGTGCAGAGGATGGTCGGTAAAAAGGCCGTAAGCGCATCCCGGCACCACCTTCAGGCTGAAGCTCCCGCACGCCTCCCTCATGCGCTCGCTTTCGCGGCGGAAGTCAGCCCCCAACTTGCTTTCCTGGCCCAATGCCAGCGTGCACGCGAAGCAGAAAATCAGCACCACTCTCCAACGCATAGATCCTCCCCCAAGGGTCCCCACGAGCCCGCGGCCGGCTTGCTGGGGCAGAGCACGCTCGATGTGTACTAGCTCGCCGCCTACCGGGTCGATGATTTCTTCCGCCCAGACTTCGTAGCGGCGCTCTTCGATTTCGTGACGTTCTTTTGCTTCGTGGACTGCGCCTTTGGCTTCGATTTGGTGGTTTTCGTTCTTGTCGCGCTTTTCGCGGACCGCGGCCTATCGGCCACCGCCGCAATGGCAATCGCGCTCCGGCGCTTCGGTGCTGCCTGGCCACGGCCGGCGGCCGCGTCCTCATGGGCACGGTGGATCGCCGCCGTGACCTTCTGGATGTAATCCGCCGCTTCGCCCTCGGTCTTGATGGCGTTGATGTAGATCTGGCTCTTGTACTTGTGGGGAAGCTTTCTCTCCGCCTCGTACAGATGTTCGACCTGCGATTTCAGCAGGGTCGAGAGCGGCCGGTTCGGGTCCCACGCGCTCTTCGGTGGCTTCGGCACTTGAATGATGGCCATGTGTTGATCCTTTCGCGGACACGCCGCGCTTGCGATTTCTTATCGACCCGAGGTTAGCGCCTGAACCCACATCTGCCAAAGAAGGGCAGATGTGGGCACCAACAACGCGGCGCGGAACCTGGGGTACCCGCTTCGATCCGAACTTCAGCCGGTGGCCCACTCAAGCTTTTGCTTGAGTGGGGCTTTTTTCGTTTCTACAATCCGAAGTCCGGACAGTCGTTCCTCATCACGTCGAGCGAGAGCAGGTTCCGCGCGGGATCCACCGCCGCTCCCTTGGGCTCGATAAACAGGTCGGCGTTTTTTTCGCGCGACGATTGCTGCGCGAAGTCGCCGATGAAGAACTTGGTGATCGTCGCGGGGATCGATGCGTGATCGAAGACATGATTGACCACCGTGCCCTTGGGGACCCACGGAGAGATTAGGATCGCGGGTACGCGCACGCCAAGCCGGTCGAACTTGAACTCGCGTCCCGTGCCCGTCGCGTTTGCCGAAGCCGTGAACTGGTCGGGCGGACAGGCCGGAGGCACCACGTGGTCGTAGATGCCGCCATGCTCGTCATAGGTCACCAGCAGCGCCGTGCTCTCCCACAGCGCCGGATTTTGTTTGATGGCGTTGTACACCGAGGCAATATACAGCTCGCCCGCCTGCACGTTGTGGTCGGGATGCTGATCGTTGGCCAGTTCCTCTCCGCCGCCGCTGTCATGATCGTTGTAGTTCGGCTCGATGAAGGAATAGTCCGGCAGCGTTCCCTTCTTGCAGTCGGTCAAAAACTGCCGATAAGTGCCGAAGAGCTCCGGCTGGTTTTGCAGGAGGTTCACGACCTCCAGCGTCGAGCTGGTTGAATCGTAGTAGTACAACTTTGCGGTGCGCTTTGGAGTGGCGTGGATCAGCCGCTGGTAGATGCTCGGGATCGGCTGGCCCACATAGAACGGATTCATGTCGACGCGGCCGAATGAGGTGCCGAAGTGGGCGAAGGCGCGGTTGCAGACCGTAGGTCCCGGAATGGAAGCAAACCAGCGGTTGAAGACCGCAAACTCCAGCGCCAGCGTGGTCAGCACCGGCAACTGGTTCTGCGCGAAGTAATACATGATCTTTTGTGAATGCGCCACGTCTCGCCGCTGGTTGAAGTAGCTCTTCACAAAGCCCTGCATGTTGGCCATGCGGCCCGGGCTGGTGTCGCCGCCAAAGATCTGCAGATCGACTGCCGGGAAGTGATGGTCTGGATCGGGGTCGAGCTGCCCCTGAAAATCCGCAAGCGGCTGCGCCGGGACCATTGCGCCCTTCGTGTCAGGGTTGCTCAATCCGGCGGTAACGCCGTCGATGCGCGGGTCCACGGCCCCAAGCGAGCCCAGCATGTGGTCAAAGGACCGGTTTTCCAACATGAGCACAACAATATGCCTAAGCTTGTCGAGTCCAGGGGCCATGATCTCTCCGGGCGAATGAGCGGATGAAGAGAAAGAAGCCGCTGTGGCCAGAGCAGGTTGCCAGTGAGTTGAGGATTTCCCGTTTACTCTTCGGGTTCGCCTAGGGCATCGCGCAATGCCTGCTGCCGCCACGGACAATGACAACCTGCTGATTTTCTGACTGAAAGTGACAGGGCCCCAAGATGCTGAGTACGCAGGAAATCGTTCAAAGTAATGCACTTTCAAAACCAGAGTAATGTTGACGTAAGTTCCTCGTGGTAACAGAATCTATTGCGAGACTCCATCTGTACCGTTCATTTCAAGTCGGCGTGGGCTTTGGCCGATGAAGGACTTGTATGCTCTTCCCGGTCAATTGCCGGCCCTACGCAACGCGCCATCGCAAATACCTGTGGGGCGCCATCTCGCTTTGTTTCCTGCTTGCTTCGCCCGTCGGATTCGCACAGGTCCCCGCAGCCGCCGTCTCCGAAACCGAAGCCACCGCAACCGAAGCCGCTGCAACCCAGGACCTCACGTCTTTGAGCATGGAAGAACTGCTGGGTCTCAAGGTGTACAGCGCCTCCCGCCACCTGGAAAGGTCCCAGGACGCTCCCGCGGCGGTCACGGTCCTCACCGCCGAAGAGATTGCCGCCTATGGCTGGCGCACCTTGGGCGACGCGCTGAACAGCGCCCGCGGCTTTTACACCAGCTACGACCGCAACTATGCCTACCTTGGCGTGCGCGGCTTCCGGAAGTCCGACGACTACGTGTCCCGTGTTCTGCTGATGATCGACGGCCATCGGGTGAATGAAAACATCTACGGCAGCGGCTTTGTCGGTATGGACTTTCCCCTGGACCTGGACCTGATCGAGCGAATTGAAATCGTCCGCGGCCCCAGCTCATCGATGTATGGCACCAACGCATTCTTCGGCGTGATCAACGTGATCACCCGCAAGCCCAAGGCCGTCGCTTTGGAAACGTCCTCGGACTTTTCATCTTTTTACGGACGCACGGGCCGCATTAGCGCCGAGCTTAAAAAGGAGGGCCTCTCGGCCCTGTTTTCGGGAAGCTTTTACCGCAGCAACGGTCCCGCAGACCTGTATTACACCGAGTTCGATACTCCGGAGACCAATAACGGGATCGCGCACAACAGCGATGGGGAGAGGTTCGCGCACGCCTTCGGCGATGTGCAGTTGGGCAACTTTCATGTGCAGACGCTGTTCGGAAGCCGGTTAAAGATTGTTCCGACGGCATCGTTTGGAGCCGATTTCAACGATTCCGGCACCCGCACCACCGATACTCGCGGCTATCTCGATGTGAGCTACCACCGCAATCTGGCCGCGAACACAGAACTGGACCTGCGGGCCTACTACGACTCCTACGAATATTATGGCCAATCCGCATACACCGACCCGGAGTCCTCGGAGCGCTCCATCTATGTGGGCGATGATGTGGTGCGCTGGGTTGGGATAGAGGGCACCGTTGGGCACCAGTTCAGCCAGAGGTTCCGCGTCATCGGAGGCGGTAAATACGAGTACAACCTCGAACTGAAACAGCTCAATGGCGGAGGACTCCAGGACGGGAACCGCACGCCCTGGTTGACTGCGGCATACGGCGAAGGGGAGGTCAAACTTTTCCCCATGCTGACGGTGCGCGCAGGCGCACGCATCGACAGCTACAGCACCTTCGGGGCCTCGTTTAACCCGCGCCTGGCCGTAATTTTCGCTCCCAGTACGCGCACATCGATCAAGTACATCTTCGGCCGGGCCTTCCGCGCGCCGAACGCCTACGAGATGTACTACTCCGACGGGGTTGTCATCGGACCGAATCCCGCGCTTGAACCGGAGACCATGAAGTCGCATGACCTGGTGCTTGAACACACCTTTCACCGCGATTTCAAAACGACCATTGAGGCCTTTTTTAATGACGTGCATGATCTGATCGAGCTGGAGCCAAATACAGGGCTCAATCAATTCATTAATGGTGGCCACCACCATAGTCGCGGGCTGGAGTTTGAAATTGAGGCCCGGCGCGCCTCAGGCTGGGCTGCGCGCGCGAGCTACTCCTATGCCGAGGCCTATGATCCCGAGGAGCCCGTATCTCAGCACCTCGCGAACTCGCCGCTGCATCTTGCGAAGTTAAACGCAACTGTTCCTCTACCGCGTCAATCCCGCGCCGGCGTTGAATTGCTCTACATGGCCGCGCAGCACAATGATGCAGGAGCAATGGTGCCGTCCTCGGTGCTTACCAACGTCACATTTACCAGCAAACCAAAGTGGGGCGGAGCGGAGTTCTCGGCGAGCTGCTATAACCTCTTCGATCGCCGCTGGTATTCGCCCGGCGGTCCGGAGCACGTGCAGTCCACGATCCAGCAGGACGGACGCACCTTCCGCGTGAAGGTCACCTACCGCTTCAGCCAGCCGAAGAGGACGATGGAATAGCATGCTCGCTCTAAAAGCAGTTCGGAGGCACGTTTCGTGCTGGAGAGATCGGGAGCGCGTTGCGCTATCGGCCTGTCTTCTTCTGTTCGCACTGTGCATGGGACTGCCGTATGCATCCTATGCCTCCGCCCAGGCCCAGGACGAGCTTGCCGTTCGAGCTGCGTTTGTCTTCAATCTGACCAAGTATGTCGATTGGCCGCATGGGCGAAGCCAGTTGACGATCGGTTTCGTCGGCGATGGCCCGATGGGTGAGATTTTGAAGCAGACGCTGGACGGAAAGACCAGTGATGCTCGCCTCATCGATGTGCTGCTGGCGCCATCCGATTCGGCGCTGGAGCGCTGCGATCTTGTGTACGTCGCATATTCATCGTCCAGGAAAAACCGGGAAGTGATCGAGAGACTGCGCAACCGCGAGGTCCTGACGGTGGGCGAGACGGATGCATTCGCCAGAGACCGCGGCATGATTGGCCTGGTCAAGAAGGGAAACCAGATCCAAATTCAAATCAACCTGGAAGCAGCTCGCGTCGCCGGCATCAAGGTCAGCTCGCGCCTGCTGAGCGTCGCCACGGTGATCAACGCCCCGGAAGGCGGGAACTGAGATGCGAACGTTCGGCACCAGTACGATTGCCCATAAGATAGTAGTGGTGGTGCTGCTCGCCAGCAGCCTGGCCTTGTGCACCCTTACTCTCGCGATTCTGATCTTCGAGGGCGTCAGCTCCCATGCACAACTACAGGCTCGTCTTTCCACGCTGGCCGATGTGGTGGGACAGAACTCGACCGCCGCCATCAGTTTCAACGATTCCACCGCGGCCCGGGAAGTATTAGGGGCCTTGCGGGCCGAGCCTCCCATCGTTGTCGGTTGCCTCTACGATCTCTCCGGCCGCCTCTTCGCCTCGTATCAACAGCGTGAGCATTTATGTCCGGCCACGCTGGCTGACATTGCTTCCGACTGGCGGCATTCCAACGTGGTCCGTCCTGTACTGCGCCACGATGAAGCGGTAGGAACGATTTTCCTTTCCTCTGACTTGCGCGAGCTGGAGAAGCGAAGAAAGAGCCTGCTGCTGCTTGCCGGCGGCCTGTTGTTGATCGGCATCACGGTCGGTACGGTTTCGGGCTCGCTGCTTCAGCGCAGGATCTCGCATCCCATCACGGAACTGGCGCGCGCAATGAAAGAAGTGGAAGCGAACCACGACTTCACGGCCCGGGTGATGGTCCAGGGAAGCGATGACATTGCGCAGCTCGGGACCGGCTTCAACACGATGCTCTCGGAGCTGGAACAGCGGGACCTCGCGAAAAAGAACGCGGAAGCGAAGTTGCAATACCAGGCCCTCTATGACGAGCTTACGGGATTGCCGAATCGCCGCCTGCTTGCCGACCGGCTCTCGCAGACGCTGGCCTCCGCGACGCGCGCGCGCCATATCGCTGCGCTGTTGTATGTCGACCTGGACGGATTCAAGCTGGTCAATGACAGCCTTGGCCACGCCGTCGGTGACCTGCTGCTGGGCCAGGTGGCGGCACGCCTGAGCTCCCGGGTGCGCGCGTCCGACACACTGGCCCGCCTTGGGGGCGACGAGTTTGTGGTGGTCCTGGCGCAACTCAGAAGCAAAGAGGAAGCTGCCATGGTGGCCGAGAAGCTGCTGGAAGCCATCACCTTGCCCTTTGTCATCGAGGAGCAGAAGATCACCATCAGCGCCAGCATCGGCATCAGTATCTTTCCGGAGACTGCAGGGGACTCCGACGGTCTGTTGCAGCAGGCCGACAGCGCGATGTATGCGGCCAAACGAAACGGCAAGAATGGCGTAATGTATTTCACGCCCGAGATCGGCGTCTCGGTGCGCGAGCGCATGCAACTGGAGACGCAGCTGCGTGGCGCGATCGGCCGCGGCGAAATCAGCGTGCACTACCAACCGGAGTTCGAAATGCTCTCCCAGCGGCTGATCCGCTATGAGGCCCTGGCCCGTTGGAGTCATCCCACCCTCGGGTCCATCTCCCCGGCGAAGTTTATTCCGATTGCGGAGGAAAGCGGCGTTATCGTGACCCTGGGCGCTTACATCATGGAACTCGCCTGCGCGGAAGCAGCCGCCTGGCAGAGCGTCGCGCCCTATCCAATCCAGGTCGCCGTCAACATCTCCAGCGTGCAGCTCTGTCGCGAGAACTTCGTGCAGGAGGTGCTCGACGTTCTTCACCGGACCGGCCTCAAGCCCAGCCTGCTGCAGCTCGAAGTCACCGAATCGGTGATGGTCAGCGGTGCGGCCCGCTCCGCCGAGACCATCAAACATTTTCGCGATCTCGGCATCGGAGTGGCCATCGACGACTTCGGCACCGGATACTCCTGCCTCAGCTATTTGCCTCGCCTGTCGTTCGACTCACTGAAGATCGAGCGGTCGTTTGTGCAAGACCTTGGCGTGCAGCCGGAGACCCGCGCAATGGTCAGCGCTCTCATCGGCCTGGCCCACAACTTCGGCATGCGCGTGATCGTCGAGGGTGTGGAAAAACACGAGCAGCTGGAGCTGCTGCAGAAGCTCGGTGGAGACGAGGTCCAGGGCTTCCTGTTGGGACGTCCCACGCCCGATCCCATGACACATCTCCAAACCCTGCTCAACGGCCACCGCATGGAGCGGAAAATCGACTCCGGTTCCATCGATTCTGCATCCATGTAGTCCTGCGCAAAAGTCAGGCCGGGCAACTTCGCCCGGACTGCTCAGCCGTTCAGAACGCCGTGGAAGTTGGCGACGAACGCCGCTTACTGCGGGGCATAGATCTGGTCGAAGGTGCCGCCGTCGTCGAAGTGCGTCTTCTGCGCCTTCTGCCAGCCGCCAAAAGCCTCGTCGACGGTGAACAGCGTCAGCTTCGGAAAATCACGCGCATGTTTGTCCGCTACCGCCTTCAGCCGCGGGCGGTAGAAGTGCCTGGCCGCGATCTCCTGCCCCTCTTCCGAGTACAAATATTCGAGATACGCCTTGGCAATGGCCTCTGTGCCGTGCTTGTGGGCGACCTTGTCCACCACGGAGACGGGCGGCTCGGCCAGGATGCTCACCGACGGGAAGACAATTTCAAACTTGTCCTTGCCCGACTCCTTGATTGCAAGGAAGGCTTCGTTCTCCCAGGCAATCAACACGTCGCCAATGCCGCGCTGCACAAACGTCGTAGTTGCGCCGCGAGCGCCGGAATCGAGCACGGGGACGTTCTTAAAAAGCTGAGCGACGAAGTCCTTTGCCTTGGTCTGGTCGTTCTTGTTCTGCCGGAGCGCGTAGCCCCACGCGGCGAGATAATTCCAGCGTGCGCCGCCGGAGGTCTTCGGGTTCGGCGTGACCACCGCGATTCCGGGCCGCGCGAGATCGTTCCAATCTTTGATGTGCTTGGGATTTCCCTTGCGTACCAGAAAGACGATGGTGGAGGTGTAAGGCGAGCTGTTATTCGGCAACCGGCTCTGCCAGTTCCTGGGAAGCAGGCCGCTCTTCTCACTGATGGCGTCGACGTCATAGGCCAGTGCCAGCGTCACAACATCTGCCTGCAGGCCGTCGATAACGGACCTGGCCTGCTTGCCCGAGCCGCCGTGCGACTGATTGATGACAATTTCCTGGCCGGTCTTCGCCTTCCAGTACTTGGCAAACGTCGCGTTGTAGTCGGTGTAGAGCTCCCGCGTAGGATCATACGACACGTTTAGCAGCGTGGTCTTCGCGACCGCGGCCGCGTTCAGCGCGATTGCAAACACGATCGGAGTAATGACTAAGCGATAAATTGTTTTCATGACTGTTCTCCCCGTGTGGCCCCGGCGAGCCAAAACCTCGGCTCGCCGGGGCCGCCGGTATTCGCTCTAGAACGCAAACTGCAAACGCTGCAGGAAGGTCTTCTCGTCTGGCCGGACTGAGCCTGCAGATAAGACGTTCTTCCGGAAATAGGTCTGCTCATAATCGCCTGAGACCTTCACATTTTTGTTGAGATACCAGTTCAGGCCGATGCCCCAGGCCCGCGCCGTTTCCATCTGCGTGGTGGGATTCACATAAGCCAGGGTAAACGTCGCCGGGTCCACCTGCAGGACTGTGTAGCGGCCAGCGACCTCCCACGCGCCGGTGGAGGGGACGAACTTCCGCTCTCCCAGACGCCGCTTGGGGACAACACCCCTGTAGCTCTTCTTCTCGCCGGTGATCACCCACGAGCCCGTGACTTGCCAGGCATAATTGTTGAGCTCGTGCGCTCCGCTGGCCGCATTGGAAACCACCTCCACTTCCTCGACGTATTCACCCATGAAGCCGAACGGGCCGTTGTAGTAGTACATCTGCGGCGACCAGCGGATGCGGCGTCCGGCAGCAAAGGTTGCGGCGGCTCCCGTGTTGTAGGCAAAGAACGTGGCCTGCCCGGCGGTGGTCTTGAACGACGCGAGATTGGGCGCCGCGGCGGTTCCATTCTGGCGGCCGCTGGAAACACCCAGGCCGAATCCAAGCCCGCTCAGGAACGAGGGCCCGCCCTTTGCAAACGGAGTGAAAAAGACCCGAGCGACAGCGTCCTTGCCCTTGTTCACGTCGAGGTCGATGTTGCCGCCATCCGGAGCGCCATTGACATAGCCCGCCTGGTAGGTAAAGCGTCCGCCGATGTCGCCGTACAAGTAGAAGCCGGTGTCGCGGCCGGGCATGATGTCGTTGACCAGGGAGCGCTCGATGAAGGTGAGCTCAGTATCGTTGGCCAAAACTTCCAGGCCAACGGGGTCCTTGAACTTGCCGCCACGCAAAACCACATATGGCTTGAACCTGACATCGCCATAGGCGTCAAGAAGTGTAACGCTGCCGTTGCCGAACTCAGGGGCGATGCGGAAATCGACATACTTGCCGACCGTGCCATCAAAATTCAGCCGGGCGCGGCGGACATTGAAGGTGCTGATCAGCGCATGCGTGGGGTCATCGTAGAAGAAGCGGCCATCCGCCTGCGCATAGCCTCCCAGCTTGAAGCGATAGCTCTTGTCCGCGTTGCTGATGGAAAAGCCCTCGGGGCCGGCGGTGAGGATAGGAGTTTCTTTGGTCTTGGCCAGTGCGGCCTCCTGATCGAGCTCGCGATTGCGCTCGAGAACGCGAATCTTCTGGTCGAAGGCCTCAAGACGGTCGCCGGAGGGGGCTGCTGCAGTCTTGTCACGGGCCGCTGCGGTGGTCTGCGTCGCCGCATCGAGGCGCTTTTCCAGTTGCTGCAGCTTGTCTTCAATCGCCTGCAGCCGCTCTTCGACGGAGTGGTTTTCCGCGGGCGCCGGCGTCTGTGTCTGTGCTGACACAAGCTGCACCGGCATTGCCATTGCCAACAGTAATGACACAAGACGGGAACTGCGCATTAAAAGCATCTCCTATCGCTGGGCCAGTGGTCTGGCCGGGTCCGGAACGTGAATCGGTTGTGGAATGAAACTACCGGCGGCCCCTGGAAGGGGCCTCGCTTGCGGAACTTAGCGGAAGATCAACAACAACACGACATCTCGGTCGTGGCGGGATGGTCCGCGGAATTGTAGCAGCAGAGATTCTCGTTACGCGCGAACTGCGTGAGTGCAGAGCTATGCATTATTCCTGTGGCCCTTATTGCTGCCGCATTCTGTTGGGACTGCTTCACTTCACGCATCTCGTCCTCCTCAGATCTGATAGCTCACTAAGCCCGCGGCATTCAGCGCCGCCATCCGCGATCTCTCCAGCGCCTCACTGAAGGTGGTGCGATCAAGAATGTTGGAGACGGCCTCGCGCACATCGGCCATCACCAGGCGGATCGCGCAGGTCGTCTCATCGGCGCATTCGGTGCACTTCGCGTACGCCGTCTTGCTCACGCACGGCACCGGCGCAAACGGCCCATCCAGAACCCGGATTACCTCTCCAAAGGTCACCTGCTGCGGCGCACGGCTTAGCGTATAGCCGCCGCCCTTGCCCGACTTGCTCTGCAGGATCCCCACGTTCTTCAGTTCCAGCAGGATCTGCTCCAGGAACTTCTTCGGAATCTGCTGCTTAGCAGCCAGATCGGAGATCAGAACGGAGCCTTGGCCAAACTGCTCAGCGAGCTGAAGAACCGCCTGGAGGCCGTACTTGGCTTTCTTTGAGATCATATGTCGATATTCTCTATCGGACTAGTAGTCTTATAGCAATTAACTCCGCTCTTGTCCAGCGCAGAATGTGTGGTTATGCGAAAGGTAGGCGCGTGGTCTGTGGATTCGCCCGAATACTAGCTGTGGTAGTAGCCGATTCGCGCCGTGTACTCTGCTCCCATGCTTTTGCGCCTACTCATCGTGCTGAGTGCCCTGCTCTCCTGCGCTCCTGCACAAACCACCGATGCCACAGCCGAGTCCGGCGCGCAACAGCAGTTGCCCACCGTGCGCGAGAGTGTGGAAGTCACGGCGACCCGTGTGCCGGAGGATCCCGGAAAAGTTCCCACCGCAATTGAGGTCTTCGAGCGCGATGAGCTGACCGCGCGGGGCGCCACTGACCTGCGCAGCGCACTGGCCCTTGCCACCGGTGTAGAGATCGCGCCTGGCGGAGACGCAGGCCCGGCCGGCTCGGTGCCCGCATTCTGGGGACTGAAGGAATTCGACGCGTTCCTGCTCGTAGTGGATGGCGTGCCGTGGGGCGGCGCGTTCAATCCCGCTCTCACCACGCTCAGCCTCAGCGACATCAGCCGCATCGAGGTTTTGCGCGGGCCGGCGCCGGTCACCTACGGAGCGACGTCTTTTGTCGGGGTGATCCAGGTCATTCACAATGATGCTACGTTCGAGGGGCACGAGTTGGAGATGCATGGCGGCAGCTTCGGCACTGGCGGAGGATCGTTTTCGACGCAGATTCCGCTGCCGGGTGGTTGGGCTTCACGCCTGACCGCGGAGGCTAAACGCGTCGGCTTCAGCGACGATCGTACGGCCTATCGCCGCGGCCACGGCTACTGGCGCACTTCAAAGAAGACCGGCTTGGGCAATCGAACCTGGTTCAATGCCGATTTGAACTGGCTTGACCAGGACCCAGCGAGCCCTCGTCTACGCGATGGTCCGGCGCTGTCGCCGCTTGTTCCGGTGGACTCGAACCAGAACATGGCGGGCGCGTTTGTGAACGACCATCGCGGCACGCTGATGGGAGGCTTCGACCGCGGTAGCTTCAGCGGCGGCCAGTGGTCGACGATGGTCTCGGTGTCTCCCGCGCGGCAGGACATCTTCCGCGGCTTCCTGAATGACCTCGATGACCATCCAAATTGCGTGCCGGACCAGCCTGACACATGCAACGCGCGCGGCATCCGCGAGAAGATCGGCCTTACCGATATCTACGCCGATTCGCACGTGTCGTGGAGCCCGCACCGGCTGGTTACGGTATTAGTGGGCGGCGACTACCTGCACGGAACAGGAACGGCGCGCGGCGCAGACTTCGGCTACACCGCTCCTCTCAGCGGCTCGCCGGCACCGGTGGTTGCCGCTCCAACCGATCTCGACTTTCAGATCAATGATTACCGCGACTTCGCCGGTGCCTACAGTGCCGTGGAGTGGAGTCCGATACGCAGAGTGCGAATCGACGCGGGCATTCGCCTGAACGTGACCCATGAAGATCTGACGGTAATCGATGGAGGCGCAGGGACCAGCAACCACGACAGCAGAACGGATGTGCGTCCCAGCGCCAACATAGGCGCGATCGTAACCGCATGGCAGCGCGGCCAGGACTCCCTCAGGCTTTTTGCCAACTATCGCGACACCTTCAAGCCGGCCGCAATCGACTTCGGCATCGGCGAAGAAGAGACCGGTGATCTGATCCTGAAACCTGAGACCGCGCGCAGCGTGGAAGGCGGACTGAAGGGCCGCTTCTTCCGCCGAAGACTGGAGCTGGAGGCCTCCGGTTTTCTGATGAACTTCGAAAACCTCGTCACCCCTACCAATATCGGCGGTGTGCCCGCACTGATCAACGCCGGCAAGTCGCGCTTCCAGGGCTTCGAATCCGAAGCGTCGGTTTTCCTGCGCAGCAACGTGATCGCGCGCGCCAATTACAGCTTCCATGACGCCCACTTCACCGACTTTGTGCAGGACTTCGATGGGGTACCGACGCAATTGGCGGGCAAGCGCATCGAGATGTCGCCCCGGCACCTTGCGGCCGTCGGGGTCCTCTACAGCCCGGCGCACGGCTTCTTCGGGGGTGTGATGGTCAACTACACCGGCAGCCGGTATCTGAACAAGCGCAATTCCGCGTTGACCCCGGGATTCGCGGACGTGGGCATCAGCGGCGGCTATCGTACCCGCCGCTGGGAGCTGCGAATCGACGCGCACAATCTTGCCGACCGCCGCGATCCGGTGGCAGAGAGCGAGCTCGGCGATGGTCAGCACTATTTGCTCCCGGCCCGCCGCGCCGAGGGTACATTCAAGCTGCATCTGTAATCGCGGCGCACCGCTGCGTGTGGGCCTGGAGTCCTGTGCGACCGGGGCCCCCAGCAAGTCCGTTGTTGACTTGCTGGGGTGGAGGAGCACAGGATATCCTCTTTACTCCATGATCTCGCGATCCGCCGGATCGATGCCCGACCGCCTTGGGCCGCTGGAGACGCAACTGCTGCGGCTGGTGTGGGAGCGCGGCCATGCGACGGTGCGGGAGCTGATCGATTCGCGCGAGGTGAGCGGCGCCTACACCACGGTGATGACCACGCTGGACCGGCTCTACAAAAAGCGACTGCTGGACCGTATCTCGGAAGGACGCGCCTTCCGCTACTCGCCCCGGAAGACGAGAGACGAGTTCAGCGGCGCGATGATTCACCGGCTGATGGGCGAGATGCTGTTGGGGTCGACCCATTCGGCGGGCCTGATGTCCTATTTGGTCGAAGCCGTCAGCGAGCACGACCGCACGCTGCTCGACGAGCTCGAACGCGCGATTGAGGAGAAGCGCCGCGAGCTTCGCGAAAAGGAGGACCGGTAATGTACACGCTGCGCGCGGTTCTCGTCTCCTGCTCCGTCTTCTTTCTCGTCTATCTCGCCGCATCGCTGGCCATCGGGTGCGTGTGCAGGTCGAAGCTCCTGGCTCGATGGACTCAACTGCGCGCATACTTGCGGCCGGCCAATTTGATTTACAGCATCAGAATTTCGCCGCTGGTGCTCGCGGCGATTGCAGTGGCAGGATTCACCGTCCCCGCGTTTCTGCGTTTTGAGCCGCTGGTCTCCGACGAATCGGCCGGCGGGCTGCCGGTTGTTCTCACTGCCGGGTTGCTGTCGATTGTTGCAGTCGGCGGCTGGCGCGCGTGGAGTGCTTATGCGCAAACGCAGCGCTGGGTGGATCGCTGCGTTCGCAACAGCACGACTCACTCCGTGGCCGGAAACATCGCGGTGGTCTCCTCGCCCGAGGCCGCGCCGGTTGCCATGGCAGGCCTGTGCAAATCAACCATTCTCATCTCGGCCGAAGCCCACGCAGCGCTCTCGAAGCCGGAGCTTCGCTGCGCCGTCGCGCACGAGCTGGCCCATGCAGGAGCGGGGGACAATCTGAAGAAGCTGTTGCTGCATCTGTGCGCGTTCCCGGGACTGGCGGCGCTCGAACGCGCATGGATGGATGCGGCTGAATTTTCAGCCGACGCGGCGGCCGTGACGTCGGATGCCGACGCGGTGGAGCTTGCCTCCGCGCTAGTCAAGGTCTCCCGTCTGCGCGGCAGTGCGCTGCCGGCGATTGCCAGCGGACTGGCTGAAGGCCACTCGGGCCTGCTCGCCGCACGGGTCGAACGGTTGATCCATCGTGGAATGGATCGCGACAAGTCGGGATTTCGTAGCGCATGGAACGCCGTTCTGAGCGCCTGCAGTTGCGCTGTCGTCCTCACCATCTTATTCAACTACGAAGCGCTTCTTCGCGCGGCGCACGAATGCACCGAACTGCTCGTGCGATGAGAACCGGCCGGGCCCGGAGCCGCATCTGCCGGAGATAGGCAGATCTGGCGAACCTCGGGTTTGATTGGGGTTGAAGCGATCAGCCCTTCAGCAGGCGGCGGTCTCCCTCCCACTGGCTCTGCAGCACCTTGTGTACGATCTCGCAGGCCTGCTTCACCTCCGGCATGGCCAGCGAGCAGAAGACCTGCTTGCCCTCGCGGCGCATGACGATGATGCCGGCGCTCCGGAGCACCGTCAGGTGCTGGGAAAGGTTGGCCTTGGTGATTCCGAGCGCCTCCTGCAGGTCGGCGGACTTGACCTCTCCCTTCGAAACAAGATCGAGGATGACGAGCCGCACCGGGTTGGCGAAGGCCTTGCAGATCTGCGCCTGCCGCTCATAGATGCGGAAGTCGATCGGGGCCTTCTTTGGTGCCGGAGTTTGTGCCATGGGGACCTGTAAATCCTGTATCAACTCTAACATAAAGCTCCTTCCGCCCAATCTTCTGAGACCCCGCCCGCGCGCGCTGAGCGCGCCTGACTACTGAAAACAGGCGTGCGTGCGGCGCAGATCCGGTGAACAAGGCCGCTCCGATCCAGGTCTGCTGTCCCGCGTCCGGGCAATATGACCACTGGTACGTGACGTGGATCACAGCATGCCCGACACAAGAAGGATAAATATAGTTGCTAAATATCGCAACTAAGAAATATCGAAACTGGTTTTCAAAGCTTATTTCTGGTTCGGAAGTGCTCAGGAGATTCTTATGACGTCTTACATTCGTAGTGTCCGCCTCGCCGTCCTTCTGGGAGTATGTACCGCTGCTGCCTTTGCCGCTGATGGCAAGGCCCTGTACCGCAACAACTGCAAGCTCTGCCATGACACAGGATCTGCCAGCGGTACCTACTCGCCCATGACGCTCACCCAGGACCAGTGGAAGAAGTTCTTCACGGTCAAACTCGTTCCTTCGCACCAGACTATCGTGCACCCCACGGTGAACAAGAAGCTGCTGGAATGCCTCAGTCCCGATGAGATGAAGGCCATCCAGAACTTCTGCGTGGACCATGCTGCCGATTCGGAGCAGCCGGCCACCTGCGGGTAGTCGCTAGCGGAAGCAGACCAGGCTATCGAGGAGAGGAGCGAGTTATGAAACGTCTTATTGCAATTTTTGTCGCACTGCTGCTTGTATCGGCGGGAGCTTACGCCCAGAGCAACACGACCACCCAGAACAATGACGAGCTGCGTAAGGAGTTGGAGCAGCTCAAGAGGACGATGGCCACCTTGGAAGAGCGGCTTGCGGCCACCGAACAAAAAACCGCGCTGCCCGCAGCGCCTGCCCCGGCAGTTCCAGCTTCCGGATACCTCACCACGGCTCCCGCAGCCGGGGCAACGCTCGCCGGGGAAAAGCCGGCAAGCGCCCAAGATATCCAGGCCAGCATAAAGGACCTCGACCGGCGCGTCGCTCTTACCGAGCGCAAATCCGCGGTTGACCGCATCAATTGGAGCGGAGAGTACCGCGCGGAGGTCGGCTCTATTTTCGGGCATGTACCCGATCACTTCGACGGAATGCAGCTGCAGAACCTGATGGTACGCACTTTGTGGCTGTTCACGCCGACGCAGCAGGGCGGCCTTGGGATGGCCTTTGATCCCGCACTGCTCGGCAGCATGACGCCGGACCAGTTCGCAGGTTTCCTCGGGACCTCGGTGCAGCAGAACTTTTCGCAGTATCAGTTCTTCTCCAACAACGTCACCTACAATGCGCTGCAGCAGGGCTTCGGCCAGTTCACTCCTCAACAGCAGCAGCAATTGCAGCAGTATCTGATGGCGGTGACGGGCGTCCATCGCGCCGGCTACGCAGCCGATGCCAATGCGCTCATGACCAACCGCCTGCGCCTCAACTTCGATGCGAAGGTCTCCGACAACGTTTCGGTCACGGCTCGCCTCGCCATGTATAAGATCTTCGGCGACTCCAGCGGCGTGCAGGTGTTCAACGGCCAGCCGACCGCGCTTGCCATCGACGGCACCACCGCGGGCGTGCCCAGCGGCGACATGCTGCGCGTGGAACGCGCCTACTTCACCTGGACGAACATCGCGGGCTCGAAGGCCTATCTCTCCGTCGGCCGCCGTCCTTCGACCGAGGGGCCGCCGCTGAGCTATCGCTACGATGATCCGCGAGGCGGAACTCCGGCAGGCACCCTCATCAACTTCCAGTTCGATGGCGCTACTGCCGGATATCACCTCACGGAAAAGACCACGCTGCGCGCCTGCTACGGACTTGGCTACGATGCCGGCTTCGGCAACGGACAGCTTCTCCAGAACCCCGCCGACCGCTTGCGTAGCGTGCACTTCCTCGGCGCGAACGTAGACCTCTACAACACCGACAAGACGTTCATCCAACTCACTGCCGCGAAGGCCTGGAATGTCACCGACGGCTTCAACGGACAGATCGTGCTTCCCAACAATCCGCTCACGGGCGATGCGATCAATGCTCCGGTGATCATGCGCTTCACGCCCTCGGCCAATCTTGGAAACATCTTCCTGTACGGCATCGTCGCCTCGAAAAAGTTCAAGCAATTCGACGTCTACAGCAGCCTGAACTGGGACAGCCTGCGGCCCAATGGTCAGTCCTCGCCCTTCGGTGGACTCGGCTCCGATCCGTTCCAGCCGACCTCGAACCACGACGGCTGGATGGTGTATACCGGTTTACGTTATACGCTGCCGGTCAACGACGGACGGACCAAGATTGGATTCGAGTACAACCACGGCTCCAAATACTGGTTTAACTTCGCGCAGGCCGAGGACGACATCCTGCAACCAAAGACCAGCATTCGCGGCAACGCCTACGAGGCCTACTTCACTCATCGCCTCAATCAGCGCTTCATCTTCAAAGTGGACTACCAGCGCTTCCTGTACGACTGGAGCGGCTCGGGCTTCCAGGTGGGGGCTCCCCATAGACTCAGCCAGGATCCCGTGCTCGGCTTCGCGACGTACGACAGAGCTAGCCTCCTGAGCTTCGGCCTGAACGCGAAGTTCTAGCCGGATGAGGTATTTGCGGGACCGGCAAGCCCGGTCCCGCGATTTTGGAATTTGTAATCTTCGTCGGGCGAACTCGGCAATTCATTCTCCGGAGGCTTTCATGCGGTACAAAAGCGTACTTTTAACGATCGTGTTGGGGCTGTCTTCATGGGCGTTGGCCCAGCAGGCGCAACCCAGCTCCCACGCGGACTACTTCGAACATTACGAGGGCACCAAGACCTGTCTCGGCTGCCATGAGAAAGAGGCGAAGCTATTCTTCAGTTCGCAGCATTATCAATGGCTGGGCGATGCCCTGCACATTTCCAATGCCCAGGGCAAAAAGCTGGGAAAAATGAACACGGTGAATGATTTCTGCACCAATCCGGTGGCCAACTGGATTGGGCGCGTGGAGAACTCCAAGGGCGAAGTGCTCACGCGCGGCTGCTCGGCCTGCCATGCAGGCCTTGGTCTGAAGCCCGAGGCCACGCTCTCGCGGGCGCAACTGGAGAACATCGACTGCCTGCAGTGCCACGCCTCAGGCTACCGGCGCGAGGTCTTCAAGAACAAGAAGGGCGAGTGGGAGTGGCGGCCTATTCTCTGGGAGAACAAAGAGGGCCTGGATTCAGTGGCCAAGCGCATCTCGTTGCCGACGCGCGCCATGTGCCTGCGCTGTCATGCCGCCTCGGGCGGCGGCGCCAACTTTAAGCGCGGAGACATCGAATATACCCTCGCCAGCACTGTACGTGACTACGACGTGCACATGGGCAAGGACGGCGCAAACATGGAGTGTATCGGATGCCACAAAGGCAGCGATCATCGCGTGAAGGGCCGCGGCTCCGATCTTTCGGCCAACGATATGGCAGAGACCGTGCGCTGCCAGGATTGCCATAAGGACGCGCCGCACGCCAATGCCGATCTCAATCGTCACGCAACCCGCGTCGATTGCAGCGTCTGCCACATTCCGGATTTCGCGCGCACCGATGCCACCGACATGCATCGCGACTGGTCGATCCCCAGCTACAATCCCGCCACCGAAAAGTACGCTGCGACCATCAGCCTGCAGAAGGACGTGACGCCCGTCTACGCCTGGTTCAACGGCAACACGCGCGAGCAGTTGCTTGGGACGCCGCTGAACAAGCTGCCGGACGGAAGCGTGGGCATGATGATTCCGGAAGGCTCTCGCCAGGATGCCTCCGCGCGCATTCACGCCTTCAAAGTGCATCGCGGAAAGCTGCCGTACCTGAAAGACAAGGGTTGGATCCTTCCCATTCAGGTGGAGGAGTTCTTTAAGTCAGGCGAGTTGGAGGAGGCCGTGAAGGCTGCCGCGGACTCGACCTACGGCATCAAGAACGCCAAGTTTGGGTGGGTTGAGACCACCCGCTACATGGGCATCTATCACGGCGTCAGGCCCAAGGCACAGGCCCTCGGCTGCGGCGACTGCCACGGTGAGAAGGGACGCATGGACTGGAAGGCGCTCGGCTACAAGGGTGACCCCAAGCCTCAGGCAACGTTGCCCGCCAGGGCAAAGGCCAAAGACGTGCATTGATCGTTCCACGAAAAACGCGGGGCCGGGTTGCCGGCCCCGCGTTCTTTTGCACGGCACTGCAATTCAAGTACTCACCCCAGCGGATGGGGCCGCGGAAACTTCGGCGGAACGGCCGATACAATCACGTGCTTCCGCATCGCCGCATCGCAAATCGCATAACCCCAGTTGATGATCTGGTCTCGCAAGTCATCTGGCATGGAAGCCAGGCGCGTGGGCGTGTTGGCCAGCTTTAAGGTCAGCTCCTCGGAGGCAGGCAGCGGAGCCTCAACTTTGTAATCCGCGATGTGGGAGCGGATTCCCCAGTAAGTGCCGTTGCGCGTTCCGGACTTGAAGCCCTCGATCACCTGCCGCTTGCGAAGGCTGCGCACCTGGCTGTCGATGATCGAGTTGATCCGCAATGCATGCATCGCCCACTCGTGCCACGGCTCCTCTTCCGCACCATATCCCCCACCGCCGTCGCTGACCAGCACGGTGCGGTCCTGCTTCCAGACGGTCTCCAGGCCCAGATTGTCATAGACACCGCCATCGGTCAGCACAACTTTTGTTGTGAACGGCGGGCGATGAAGGTCGGTTCCCTCCATGTCCTCGCACGGCTGATCCAGCTTCAGGTCCATGGGAGACAGGACCGGCGGAAATGAGGAAGACGCAGCCACGGCAACGGCCAGCGGAACACGCGGGCTCCGCACCATGCCAACGCGGTAGTCCGCCATGTAAGGCTTGCTGAAGCGCCAGAGCACCATGGACTGCACGTTGGTGGCGTTGAAGACAAACCTCGGCGCGTCGGGCAGCTCCTGCAGCGTCGCATCGCCGTACAGATGCTTTTTGTAGGCCTCAGCGACGAAGTGCGAAACAGTTCCGGGCAACAGTTTTCCTTTGGCGACCGCCCACAGGTCAATCGTCGTGCCGGCCAGCTCCAACAGAGGCTTTAAGACAAGGTCAAACTTCGTCGCCACGCCATCGACGAATGCAAGGTCCTTCCAATGCAGCGCCAGAACGCCTGCTGTGATCGATCCTCCGGAGACGCTGGAGATGCGAGTCAGCCTCTGCAGAGAGCCGAGCTCGTTCAGCCGAATTAGCGCTCCCAGATGGAAGAGCATGGCGCGGTATCCGCCGCCGGAGAGGCACAGGCCCATGCCGGTTGTGGGCTCCGCCTGCCCTTTGTCGGCGGGGATCAGCCGCACCGGGCTGTTGGCAACGTGCTCTTCGCGAGGATTTTGCGGCTCGGGCATGGCCCATCCTTTCTATTGCAACTGAATTCGACCGCGACTTCGTTCGCTCTGACTTCACTGGACCGTGCTGCCTGCCGGCTTACTTCATGCCCACCACGATCATTTCATAGGGTAGCTTTCGCGTGACCGAGGTTTGCCCTGCAGCTTTGATAAACAGCGCCAGCCCGTGCAGGTCGACCCTGGGAATACCGAGCACGCGAAACTCGCTGCCATCGCCTGCGCCTGCCTGCTTGAGTTTTTTCCATGGCGGAGTATTGGGAACAAAGATCATTCGAATCTTCTCCGCGATTGGGTCTTCATCTCTCTCACCCGCATAGACGTCGGCCAGCGCGACAAGTCCGTCGTCGGTCAACTTATCGGGCTTTCCAATCAGCCGAATCGAGAACTCCACGTAATTAAATCCGGATTTTGTGGAACTTAACGTCACGGCAGAGCTTGAGCTTTGAATCATCACCGGTAGCTTTTCATAGGACGCAAATGCCTGGCGAGCATCTTTCGCCTGATAGTTGGCAATGAACTGAAAGCCCTCGGAGACATCCTTGTCGCCGACATGGGTCAGAGGATGGATCTCAAAAGAGTGATCCGGGTTTGTGTTCTCCGCGGCCGGAAACTCGTCGAACTGCACCTGCGAGTCTGCCGGATGTTCAAACCACAACCGCCAGGCGCCGGTCACGGGAATCGTCTGCCCACGTCCCTCAGAGTCGTGGACCAGCGCAACTGCCTTCGCCTCCGCGCTGCCCGCCGCATTCATAATCTCGGCCACCACCGGCAGTCCCACGTGCCTGGGGGCGCGGCCGGCCACGTGCATGTCCCCATCCCTGGAAGGCGGATTGGGATGCGCGTGCGCATGATCGACGATGAAATCGGCCGCGATGGTCGCCTTGTCCTTGTAGGCATCAACCCAACTCAGCTTGAGCACGACGGTATTGTTCTGCGCCGTGGCACAGGTGAGCGGCAGTGCAACGGTAAGCACTAGCAACAGCAAGCGCGCCCGCAGCGGCTTCATGCCTTTGCCCCCTCTGGAGGTGGCGGCGCATTCTTTGTACGGGCCTCATCTGGGGCGCGACCTGCATTGCGGATATTGATGAACCGGTTCAACGTGTCAAACCAGAATGGCGCGCCCAGTGAAAGCGCAAGCATGGTGATGATCCAGCCGACCAGATGCGAGAAGAGCCACGAACCCCAGGGTTGCCGGCTGTGTTTGCGCTCCTGCAGGTCGGAATACCATCCGGTAAGCTGGCCCATGAGTTGCCGCTCGGAAGAGCTCAGCGGCGGCTGCGGCACATGCACGGGTTTGCCACCGGTGGGATCGTTCGGGTTTGTGTATTCGACCATCGGCAACAGCTCCGAGCCTTGCTCCTGTTGCGCCTGTGCGCGCGCTTTGGCCGACTCCACGAGTGCGGCCCGCAACGCAGGGGTCTCCCACATCGTCTGCGCCATGCGCACTGTGCTGGCGTTCAGAATCAAGGTCACTGCCAGTGCGATCAATAGGATGTTTCTCTGCGCATTGCGCTTGTACCAACCGGAGACGCGGTCCATCTGATCGTTGAACCAGCCTTCGATCTTTTTGCGCACGGCCTCGGCATCGAGCGAGGCATCTGCCAGCAGCGCGTTTAAAGCCTTGGCCGCCGGAATATTCGCACGCTGTAGCTGTGCCCTCAATGCGGCAACATCGGTTGCGGCTGCGTTCGGTCCGGTCAGGATGTCCATTAGCGCGGTAGCAAACTTTTCGGCCGGCATGTAGGAGGGACAAAGCGCCTTTGCGTCCTGCGCCAGGGACGCAATCAGCGGGTGCTTGTAGAGCTCGGACTTGAGCTCCGAATCTCCCAGCAGGCGGCGAATTCCCAGGTCCAAAAACACGGCCCGCGTCTTCCACCAGCCCGCGATCATCTCGTTGACGGTGGTGCAGATCAACGCAAGCAACAGATACATGAAGCTCAAGCCGATGGCGACATCCAGCATTGGGAACGATGTCATAGCTGCTCCAGGCGAAGTGAAGTCTACGGATCGCTGACTGCGATGTAACGGGACGGCGAATCAGATCCCAAAGTACTGCTTGACGTTGGAGAGGACCTTGTCCACATCCTCCAGCACGTGTGCCGCTTTGCCCACGTTGTCCGCGATGGACTGGAGACGCGCCTTGAGCTCCCCCAGTCGCTTCAACGCTTCCGTCGTCGAATCGGCCGCGGCGTTGAGCGCGATGGTTCGCGAAGAGATATCGGCGCGATTCAGCGCATCCAGTAACTCCTCGATGCTATCGAGTCGCTCGTCCAGCAAATCGCGAAGCGCCGGTGACCTGGCATTTTCATAGGCTTTGCTGAGTGTCTCCTCGAGCTCCTGCAGTGCGTCGTGTGCGGTTTGGACAGAAATTTCCGTTTCGTCAGGCATGCGAGCGTCCTCTTACTTGGCGGGAAGTTTCTGGTAAAACTCGGCGAGCTGTTGCCCGGACCCGATCAGTTCGGCGAGAAGTGTTCTGAAGGCGGGAGAATCCTTTGCATCGCCGCTCTCCACCAGCGCGGCATGTGTTTTCGCCAGTTGCGCAAGCGCCTTTTGAGTCGCTGCGAGGGATTCGTCCGCGCTCTTTGCCTCGCTTACCAGTTGCGGGAGCCGCTGGATCTCCTGCCGCTTCTCCTGTGGGCTCATCTGGCGTTCGTTGTGCTGAATGAACTGCTCCTGCTTGCGGACCAATTTCTGATAGTTGTTCTTGAGCTCGTTGCGCAGACCGGATTTCTCGGGGTCGCCGATGTCCTTCTCCAGAAGCTCGCAGATCTGGTTCACGGGCTCCTTCATCTGCCGCAGCACCTGCGGCAGATCTTTTCGGCGCCTGTTCTCGATTAGTGCGCGCCCAAGTGCGTCCACCGCCGTGGTCACGATGTTGAGCTCTGTGTCAGAGATGTGCGCCGACTTTGCCAGCGGCTTGATCTCGCCGTTCCTGCTGATGGTTTGCAGAGATTTTCCGAAGGCGGCGGCCTGTACGTCCATGGTCTTCAAGGGCTGGTCGCTGCTGATTTCGGCCAGAGTTTCGGCATATTTCGTCAGCCCCTCCAGGACGCGCGTTCGCACCTTCATGTCTTCGGCGGAGATGAATGGCTGGATCGTCTCAGGATGAAATCCATCCTGATCATAGGTATCGACCAAGGCCGCGACCTGCGAATCATGATAAGACTGTTCGACGAGCTGATACGCTTTGGTTGTCTTCTGGGTGGTTGCCACAGCCGCGGTGGAGAACGCCGCGGTGCGTTTGGACATGGGAGAGATGGAACAGCCGGTGAGGGACGCCAATCCGATCAGCGCCACCAACTCGTACAGCACCGCTCGCTTTACGCGCATAGCGTACCTTCAGTTCAGGGTTCGGAAACGCAACATTCCAGCCAGCCTGCAACGCAGGCCCCCCAGGGACATCGGGAGCAACGGCCAATTGTACGCGGGAATTTGTCTCGAGGTTGTTATGTCTTATTGAAGATTTTGGTTCATGGGCGTTGGGCGAAATAGGCCGTGTGTTCGTCATGAACTCAGGGCCCCACGGCGCCTTTGATCGGTGTGCCGAAAGATCGGCAGAACTTAGTCCACCGCCACGATCACGTTGTTGGCCTTGAAGATGACATCGGCGTCCTCGCCTGGCTTCAGCCCCAGCGCGTGGCTGCTCTCGCGGGTGATGATGGAGGTCAGCTCTGCGCCGCCTGCGAGTTGCAACACCACCTCATTGTTCACGCTGCCTTCCTCAACGCGCACGACTTTGCCGCGCAGCACGTTGCGCGCGCTCAGCCGGCTCGCGTCGACTCCCTTGCCCAGAATCAGCCAGCTCGCCTTCAGGACGGCATAGGCGCGGACGCCTTCCTTCAGTCCGAGGTGCCTTGCGCTGTCGTTGGTGATGATGGCCACGACTTCCTCGCCACCCTCCAGCATCAGCTTGATTTCGGCATTCACTGCGCCCAAGGTCACTTTGCGTACTGTTCCGGCTAGCATGTTGCGCGCGCTGATCTTCATGGCTGCCCCTCCCCGCAAGCGGTTAGATGCACACTCCGTCCAGCGCGAACTCGATCTCCTGCTCGGAAACAGCTTCGCCCGCGTTCAATCGATCAAGCATGCGGCCCACTGTGGCCTTGGCGCGCTCGCGCTCGCGATGAAGGAGATAGCCCGAATAGATGTGGCTTCCGTGCATGGCCTCGGAGAGCGCATCGTCCTTCTCGTGTTCCGTTAGCTCGGTAAAGTACACCACCCGATATGCGCCGTCTTCGCGCTCGCGAAAGATTTCAAACATCACCTTCTTTTCATCAGTCATTTGCGAAGCCCTCAACTCATATCGACTGCTGTGGTTGTGTCTCATCCCCACTCTGCCAAGGGAGGGCAGAGCGGGGGCCCCGCTGCGCCGCCTGCATCTGCGCGCGGAGCTGCGCCTCAAAGCCGGCCAGGTGCTGGTCGATCTCGCGCATCGCGGAGTGGCGCTTTGCAATGTCTTCGCAATAGCGCTTAAGGAAGTAGTCGATCGTCTCAACGCGAATTTTGATGGACCCAGTAGGTTTGTTTTCATCGAGGTCTTTGAATGAAAAATACGGGGTCCCGGAGTTTTCGATGATCTGCTCCATCACGGTGTAGGTCGGCGCGTCATGGCCGCACTTGAAGCTGGAGACCTCCAGGGCGACCAGATTGGGATGGCGCGCCGTGAACTTTGCCGCCCAGATCTTGTGGTTCGTGCTCGCGGAATATGCGTTCTTCCAGACATCGCCGATGTCGAGCGCGTGCTTGACGCGGCCCGCGCGGACCTCTTCGCCGAAGAGTCGGTCGAGCAGGTCCTCATCGAGCGGCAGGAAGCTTTGCGAGAAGATCGGATAGCCGAGCTTCTGGAACTCGTCCATGATCTCGTGGTTGACGCCGGGATCATGGTGATAGACGCGCCCAAGCATGACGATGCCGATGCGGCCCTCGCGCTCCAGTTCGTCGAGCGTCTGGCGCGCGCGCTTGCGAATCGATGATTCGAACTCCTGCTGCGTGAGGAAGCCGGCGTCGACCGCGCGCTCGTTCTCATCCTCGGAAAGTCCCAGCACTTCGCCCCAGGCACGAAACATCTGCAGCCCGAAGAGCTTGCGGTCCACCATGTTCAGGATCGGATCGAGGTACGTGATTCCGCTCGCCGCAAACAGGTCCCCTTCCTTGGTGAATGCCGCCTTCACTGCGTTCGGAGTGGCGGTGACCGTGGGACAGGCATTCGAGCCGCTGCAGACCTTCAGCGAGGTCGTGAGCACGTCGAGCATCGGGAAGAAGATCGCATCCAGCGGCTTCTTCGCGTGCTTGGCGTAGATGAGGTTGTAGACGTGCGGAATGCCGATCTTCGAAGGGAAGCACGGATCGACCGCGCCGCGATTGGCGCCGGCCTTGTACATTTCATGGTTGGTGAAGTCCGAGTAGACGATGTTTTCGCCCGGTACGCCCAACGCTTCGAGGTATCCGCTGAAGAGCGGCGCATACTGATACATGTTGAGCACGCGCGGCATTCCGACGCGCATCGTCTTGCGCTTTTCCATGGCCACGCGGCTTCCAGACCTCGCGCGAGGCGATCTCGACATAATTGGGATTGGCGGTCTTGACCGCGTCGAGGCCGGCCTTGATACCGCGCATCGCGTTTACGTCCTCCACCTGACCTTTCTCGCAGGTGGAGATAATCAGGCGGCGCTCGCCGGCCTGTAGCGGGACCTTGGAATGGAAGACCGGGGACTTAAAGACCGGCAGCGAAGAGTCAGCCTGCGGGCCGTCCACGTGCACGTCGATGAAGGTGCGCAGGCAATTGTTTTTGCAGAAGTAGCAGCGCGTGTCTTCGTTGCGCGTGGTGCGATAGCCGATCTTCTGCACCGCACCCGAGCCGATGAAGTTTGTGCGATGGCCGTTGTTGTAAAGCCGCATCGCTTCCACCGCCGCGCCGATCGCGCCGGACTCGCCGCAGTGCTCGTGCACGATCACCTCGGGCTCGCCGTGACCGTGGAAATGCGACTTCACGAAGTCGACCTCGGCCTTCACCGCGGCGAGGTTCTTCTGCGTGCCACCCTGCAGAATGAATCGCGATCCCAGCTTGGAGAGGTTGGGAATCGCGGCCACGTACAGGAAGATATTTTTCGGCAGCACCGCCGCCAGGCCGGCGAGGATCTCCTTCGGCTGCCAGCCCTGGCGCTGGAAGTTTACGATGTCGGACTGCATGAAGACCGCACATCCATATCCGAAGACCGGCATCGTGTCGGCTGAAAACGCCAGGTCCGCGTATTGTTCGACATCGATGCCCAACGACTCGGCGGTCGACTGCAGGAAATATCCGTTTCCGGCCGAGCACTGCGTGTTGAGCTTGAAGTCCTTGACCCGTCCGTCCTTCAGTACGATCAACTTGATGTCCTGCCCGCCCACGTCCACGATGCAGTCAGGGCGCTCGTAAAAGCGCATCGCCGACTCCGTGTGCGCCACGGTCTCCACCAGCGCAACATCGGCGCGCAGGACATCCTTCAGCACATCTTTTGCATATCCTGTCGTCGCGACGCCAAGCACCTCAAGCGTTGCGCCCTGGCCTTCCACCTGCTGCTGTATGGCGGCGAACATGTCGATGCTGTCCTGGATGGGATTGCCGTTCGACAACTGGTATGCCTTGCAGAGGATCCTGCCCTCGGGATCGAGCAGGACAGCCTTGGTCGAGGTAGAGCCGCCGTCGATGCCGACAAAGCCGCGCACCACGCTGCCTGGCTCGAAGTGCGAGGGAGTGAAGCGCTTGAGCGTGTACTGGCGCTTGAACTCCGCGAGTTCTTCGTCGGAGTTGCTGAGGCCGTCGGCGCCCGACGCGGCCTTCTCCTTGTCGCGGCCGACCCGGATGTAGTCCTCCAGACACTCCGTGCCGCTATAGATGCCGATCTCGGCCTCCTCTTC